>Ga0172380_10000320_pt1 | contig 96965 bp, 126 predicted proteins | sample Leawe162metaG_FD_119747 | JGI IMG/M metagenome (GOLD analysis project Ga0172380, IMG submission 119747) | Leachate microbial communities from a municipal landfill in Southern Ontario, Canada - Leachate well 162 metaG | ecosystem: Engineered > Solid waste > Landfill > Unclassified | place...
CCTGTTCCTCTAGCAGCTCCTGTTCTTGCTCCTGTTCCTCTAGCAGCTCCTGTTCTTGCTCCTGTTCCTCTAGCAGCTCCTGTTCTTGCTCCTGTTCCTCTAGCAGCTCCTGTTCTTGCTCCTCAAGTAGTAGCTGTTCCTGTAGCTGTTCTTCAAGTAGTAGTTCTATATCTGGTTCCAGTTTTACCGCTTTAGAACATGTACAGGCCACAGCCGCATCGGAAACCACAATAAAATTCATACCGGAGTCTGAATTACACAACTTCTTATATAATCCGAAGAAAACTGAATCTCGATCTATCGTCAACAGAGGCTTTTTACTTGATGATGATGATTTTGATATTATGCGTAAATTAGCTTCTGATAATATTAATTATACTACATTGGGTACTATAAAGTACCCCGGTATTGTAAACCGTGTTGATACTTAAAAGGAATACTAATGGCCACATTAAAAAATTATTCAATAGGAACTAAGAGTGCTTACTTAAGCGGAACAGTGTCTACCGGTGAGGCTAGTAATTTGACAGTATTGATTAGCGGAGGTACATTTGCTGCGGGATGGGGATTAGGAGACGCTATTGTAATTAACGCTAATACCTACTACGTGGAAGCTAGAATATCGGACTATAAATTATCTCTGCAATCCTGGCAGACCGTGCCTGCGGAGAATGCAGAAACTTTTGTGCTGTCTCGTGCATTTAGTTCTATATCCAGTTGGGAGTTTGCCACAGGTGGCGATTTAGTTTCCGATGATGAGGCCATCATCGGGGTATGCTACGATGATACTGATTATGTAGAGGATGTTGTAGTAGCGGGGGCCATAACTGATGCCACACACTATCGCACATTGACAGTTGCCACCGGAGATCGACATCTAGGGAGGCTCACCGCAGGTGTCAATATTGACGGAACTTTTATTCTGAATGAAGCCTATTTTGTTTTAGAATGGTTACGTATACACCATGAGACAGCCGATTCTACTGGAGATACTATTATTGACATTAGTGGTTCTGGAACCTCTAGGTTTATTACCGTTAATAAAGTACTTATACATGATTGGGTATGTGTAGGAAATGACGATTATCTATTTGGTATTTATATAGGTGCCGATGGTGGTTGTCGAGTGCTGGATACTGTTATCACTAGATTGTATAAGGACAATCCAGGAGACAACGATAATGGTGGTTTAGGTGGGATTATAGTTGATGCCAGTTCCGCAGTTGATGCCAATGTGGTATATAACTGCACAGTCGCTAATTTATACGCAGCATCCATATTTATGAAAATGCAAGGTAATATTGATTTAGGCGGTGGTATTGCTATTTACGATTCTAAAACCATAGTTAAGAATAATATATGCACGGTTAGGCAGTATACTTATGACCAGTCTTCGATCCCTAATATAGAGTCGGGTGCATTGTCACAACCAGAGGATTACAAATTTGACTTTACCAATGGTGCTAATTATGACAGTGGCTATAACTGCATGCAGGGCGGCGGCTATTATTTATCAGATTATTTACCAGACTTATGGAGACCAAAAGTAGCTCTTGATTTTTGGTATCGTGTTGCAATGTCTTCTACTGGTCAATACCAAGTGGCCACTGCCCCTTTCTCCTATGATATAGAATACTCTTCTGATTATGGTGTCACCTGGCAAAATATCACACCTGATGCCACCAAAATATTTTACGCTGCCTCTATTTCAGAAGATGGACAAACTATTTTGGCAGCGGTGGTATCTTCTGGTTTCTCTAATAAAATACATATTTCTTATGACAGTGGCGTAACCTGGAACACTCCCAGTGCCGGTTTAACCAGCACGCAATTCCTAGGTACCGCCATATCTGGTGATGGTATAACCATGGTGCTATGGCAAGTTGAAGGGGCTATGTGGTTATCACAAGATGCAGGCTATACCTGGAGCGTCATGACCGCCACATGGACAGGTGAGACGGGCGGGTCAGTTGTTTGTCAATTAGCTAGAAAATTCAAATCTGTAAAAATATCTACTGATGGGTCATATATATTGGTTACTATCGGGGGTCAGGCCACTGCCCTGAGCACTCCCAATCCTCCGCCTTTTACTCCTTTCAGAGGGGGTAGATTTTGGGTAGGTGTTTTGGTGTCTGGTTCTTATGAATTCTCAGAAATATATCAAGAAGGGGATAGCACTACAATTTCTGCTAGTGATTATCAAAGTGCTGCAATGTCACACTCAGGGCAGCATATGGCAGTATCTTGTCGGCATAATCAGGCATTTTCTGGTTATCCGTGGCAGGCTGGTGGTGTGCATCCTAATGGTCAAGTTTATTTATCGCATGATTATGGCAGTACTTGGTACAACGCGAAAGCAAATACTCGTAGTTTGGATATATTATCCTCCACTTCTCCAAGTATCGGTGGTCTTATAACAATACAAACTGCACAGAAACATAGGCTTGTTGATGACATGTGTATTAAAATTACTGGACACACTGGCAACACTAACGCTAATTCTATTTGGACGGTGTTAGTTGTTGATGAGTACACGCTAACTTTACATTTTTACTATGCGAATATTATACAGAATTCAGTAAGCAATGCTACCACCGGCATTGGTGGTGTCGCTACTGTGGAAAATGAATGGACTGGTTTAGCTATGACTGCCGACGGGCGCACACTCATTAGCGGGTATGGTGCCATTTCTAATGCTTCTACACCCGGTAGTATATGGAGATCTGATGACTTTGGCCAAACTTGGTACAATGATGAGGATTACAATGCAAAAAAAGATTACCAAAGTTTAGCAATCTCCGCAGATGGAAAATATATGCTGGCTGCTATTGACACGGACTATCTACGAGTTAAAAAGACTACTACGCTGATGTCCCAAAAAGCAGAGGGTATTTTTGTTTACCCGGGGCCAGAAGCAGATATTGGGAGTGGTTTTTATGGTTATGGCTTTCATGCAAAAGATACTTCTTGGTATGGCCTATCGGACGGAGGTCACTACTGGAAGAACCGTAATCATGTGAGAGATTGGAGAGGTATCGCCATATCTGATGACGGGCAATATCAGGTGGCCGTGTGTGAATCTTCCGGTTTTATATATAATTCTAACGATGGTGGTGTTTTTTGGACTCCAGGTGCAATCGCTAGAGAATGGAAATATTGTGCAATTTCTAAAGATGGCAAATATCAGACTGCGGTATCTACACCTTCAGCATCTGAGGATACAATTTACAGATCTTCTGATTATGGCGTTACCTGGACTGCTGTACCAGGCTATTCCCTGTCTTGTTTCGCTGTAGCTATGTCGGACAGTGGACAATATCAGACTCTTACAACAACTACGGGGTATATACATGTATCCATTAATTATGGTGTGACTTGGGCCACTAAAGCCATATCCGCTAATTGGCGTGGTATAGCTATGTCAGGTTCTGGTAAATATCAAACTGCTGGGGTTTCTGACGGTGTGGATGGCAACATCTATATTTCTTTGGATTTTGGTAACTCTTGGGCTTTAAAAATAGGTCCTGTTGGAAATTTTCAGCGGGTTAGTATTTCCCAATCGGGGCAATATCAACTGATTGCAGCTCGATGGACTAGCGGCATTTATGGAGGATATGTATACACTTCCAGTGATTATGGTGTTTCGTGGGCAATCAGATTAAGTGACGCACAAAGACAATGGCAAGGTGCCGCGATGTCTGCTGACGGTAAACGGCAGTTGCTTGCAGCGGAAGGTGGTAATGTATGGGAGAGTATCGACTATGGTGTGTCTTGGGTAGATGCGGGGATAACACGTAGTTGGCAGGGTTTGTCGATGTCATCAGACTCTACGGTGGTTGCAGGCATAGTCTATGGCGGATACATACTTACTCGAAATCTTAGTCCTAATTACGTTTATCAAGCACAGCCAGGAGAGTCGGGCACCATATCATTTTATTACATGGATATAATGGAGATGGTAGCGGGATATACCTACGTGAGTAGTTCAACCTATGGACGTTTAAAAGAATTAAAACCAGACGGTACCGCCTTTGATGTTAATACGGCTACACGCACATTATCTGTTGGTTCTTTTGATTATGACTATGATAGTGATACTTTTACACTAGTGGGTGGCAGTCCCGCTGAGTTCGAACTAATATTTGAGATGGTTAATGGCAGGATACAATTTAGAACATCTTACATTAACACGGACTGGGCAAATGAACCCACACTCCCTACCGGAGGAGGATACACGGCTGATGGCACGTATACCTCTCTAGTAGCGGGTTTTATAACTGGACCCGCCATTCTCCTTGTAGGTGGTAAGCGTAACAGTGGTTGTGAATACCGGATCACTAACCGAGTTTTAAGTGGGGAGTTGGATTTAAGTTTATCTGCTGCAAGTCCGGCTCTTAACTCTGGTGAACCTTTATTAGCTGTCCCTGAATTGGCTGTTGATATTACGGGAGCTTTGCGTGATTCTGTATTGTGGAGCATGGGTGCATACCCATACATTGTTCCAGCACCTCCTGCACCGGGTGATACAGGAGGTCCATTATCTGGTATTCGCGCAAGTGTTGAGTTATACGGACAATTTGAGATTTTAAGTCAGCAGGGTAATATCTTTTTGATTAATAGTGGTATTTGCTATGATGGTTATGGTAATCGGCTCGTGTCTCGTGACCGTACTCAACTAACACTATCTTTTCCTTCCAATCTTTCTTCAGATGGATCGCCGTTGGCTGAATATGGTTTTTTATGTGTTAAGCGTAAACAACAAAATCGTCTTATCTCATATATGGAGTTACCAACACCAGTACTTCCTGTATTGGTTAATTACGATGTAGACCTTGAATTTTATATATCTGCTGGCGTTTTACAAGTCAAGATCGGAGAAGATTATTACTACTATCCAACTCTGGATGAGAATGAAGTGATTCCAGGTATTGTACTGGGTAAAGTCTATAAGAATGCCACATATGCACCAGATATGTTGATTTATAGATCTCCTTTAATTGCTGTTAAGGATGGGACGTATTTAGCAACCAGAGGTTTTAACTTAGGTTAATAATATAAAAATAAAAAAATAATTGTTGACTTTTTATTGGTTGTAATGTAGATTATCCACATAACCAATAAAGGAGTCAGTATGAATGAATATCAGCAGCAGGCTACCGATTTTTTAACCACTGCGGGAATGACCTTTAAACCTGTGTGGTTGAAACATGGTCTTCATTTTGTAGATGATAAGCAAACACGTGATATTTGGATTTTAAAACTTGTCCGTAAATCGGATAAGACAATGCTATCTACTAAATTTGGACAATCTATTGCCGCAGGTGGAAAAGCGCCTACCGCGTATGACCTACTGACTTGCATTACTAAGTATGACCCAGGCACTTTTGAAAACTTCTGCGGTGATTACGGATATGATTCTGATAGCCGAAAAGCGGAGAAGATTTACCAGGGTGTTGTTAAGGAGTGGGAGAAAGTATCTAAGTTTTTCACTGAAGAGGAGCTTACTGCCCTTGGAGATATCAACTAATACGGTAATTCGCTGCCCAGGTCTCATAGGATGGCCACAGACCTGGGTACGCTTGTCCATTCAATATAAGCCGCCAAGATTCCCAATCTGACACTACAGAAGGTCCTGGAGGCCTTCCTATACCTGCATTATGTAGAATAGTTTCTCCATGATTTGTGATATCCATTAATAACAACATGGATATTTTTCCCGCTTTATATTCTTCAAGCAACCTACCAGCATGAATATATTTATGGCAGTAAGGACATAACCCCACACTGTGCGTATATGTCATGGTACCTTTAGCATAATTGATATCGTACATCTCATGTGCTTCTAACCAATGGTTTAATTTGGCATTTAGTTTATACACTCCACATGCCCAGCAGTGTTGTTTATACTTATTGCAGGCCGCATGTCTTTCAGCATCCCACCAGGCTTGTCCTAGAATGGTGCGAGGTGCGATTCCGTGCATAGGTTTTGGTATCTGCGGATGCAGCAAGATTTCAGGCAGGGGATGAAACCCGGGTGGTGGGCGATCTTCTTGACCACTTACAGAGTTAATTTTCATGATGGTGCATGTAGGAATCGGATTCGCTCATATTCCGAAGTACCTAGGGGTTTAAAATCTCTAAGAGCCTCCTGGATACCGCAATGAACAGCATCTTTTACCACGCCTTGTAGCTCGTAATAATATCCGGTATTTCTTTCGGCCACGCCGGTACAATCATTCCACTCGTCAAATATATTCAGCGCCCGGCGCTCAGCGGATTCAATTTCACCTTTAGTCATTAATAGACTCCTTCGTCGTAATAGAATCCATTGTCGGAAAAAGGATTGTTTTCTGACGGAACCTTAGATTCAGAATCGTGCGATAGTTGTTTAATCCACATTGTAAGCGCGGCATCCCAATCCGTGGTGACGCAGGTGACTAGTTTTTGCATGTACACCACATCTGTATACACTTCACTTACATAAATATCAAACCCATTAATGGCCGTTAGTTCACGCTCCCAGTGTTTTAGAATGAACCCCCAATCAACAGTAGACCCGTTACGTAATCTAACTTTAAGGGTTTTCATCTCTTCGCACACGGCGTCTCGGATACTAACCGGCAATGGTGTTTTGTAATCTTTAAGCTCTCCTTGTGTCTGCTTCTTCGATTTATCTTCCAAAATAAGAGGGCTGATAGTAGTTTTAATTAAATCTATATTTAATGGGGATAGAGCTGATTCTTGTAGTTCCACAGTAGCCTTACAAATTTCCTGACCGTTAAACAGAACCGGCACTCCAGTAAATATAGTTCCCATCTAACCCTCCTAGTTAAGCCGCTGTTTTTTGTTGGTTTTCAATCTTACGCTCGGTTTGCCGCCCAGCCATTGCTTTGTGGGCCGCCCTATCCGCTTCTGCTTTTGCGATCTGCTGCTGAGTGATTAATCCTTTTTCTAATAAAGCCTCTGCCATTGCGTTCATACGTGCTCCTGTTATTTTATGATAATGTTCTTTACGATTCTGCCGCCGGCTGTGCGCAGCTCCAGCAGGTACATTCCAGAAGCCGCTGTGGCCTCCCAAGTCAGCTCTCGCGTCCCTGAAGCCGCACCCTTATACAACTCCTGCACAACCCGCCCCTTAACATCCAACACCCGCACGGTCACGCGCTGCCTCTGGGGTACATTAAACCTAACAGTTGCCTCACTAGCCATCGGATTAGGATAGGAGTTCACAGACAGTACTGGGGAAGCCGTGACACGCTCTACAGCAGTTGTGGGCGGTGTCAGACTGTCTTTCCAGGAATTCCAATAACCTAAATAGTAGGAGGCTGGTCGAGTCAGGGTTGTTACGCGGAAACCGGCCATCCAGCCTTTGAAAGGTTGCGTGTATTTGAATATGTTCGAGAGCCAGCTGACCGGGTAAGCATCCCCAACAGTGTCTTTGCCGATACCAATGTATACAGTGGCTGTATATTCCGGTGTGGGTTTAAATGTGCCGGAAGTGGGTTGATTGATGGCAACACAATAACTATCCTGTGTACACCGCACAACCAGTGTATCGAGTATGCACGCACCATCAACATAAAACATCATACGGTCTTTGGGAGTCTGATATTTAATGTCTACCGCAATGTAGTGCCATTTGCTGTCATATAAAGATTTCTTATGGGTGGCACTACCTACCACAAAGCGTTGTGGCGTGTATATCATAGCTGGCCACGGTTCATAAGTAACCCCATCAGATTCCCGTCTTATAGTTTTCCCATCTTTACTTATTATTAATTTACCAGCACATTGCACACTTTTGGGTGTGGAAAAAGATAATAGTGTGTGGTCTTCTGTCGGCGGATTAGTGGCCAGACTGGAATCAAACTTAACCCAGACCTCGTAAGCATTACCGCCGCCATACTTATTGACATGCCATACCGTGGCGGATGTCCACCCGACGGCAGCTATATTCCGAGAGTAACCATGTGGACTGGTGGAGTCCACTGCACCGCCGAATGGGTTGCTGAGAACGGGGACACCAGGCGTAAAATAGCCCAGGGCCTTATTATACATTGAGACAGTGTCTGACTCAAATATTAACCTAAGTGGGAACGCTCCGGCAACGATGAATAAAACGATGAATAAACTTTTCATACAAATCCTCCTTTTTATTAAAACTAATATAAAGGATAATTAAAAGTCAACAAAAAAATAAAAAAAAGTTAATTGGCTAGGGTTTTAATGATGGAATAGAATTCTAATTGTTCCAACACTTCAAATAGTTTTGTGTTGTGTGCCGCAGGTATTTTAAGCTCATCCAGCTCAATAGGCACACCGTATTCAAATGCCAACCGTATCAGTTTGCGATTGCGCTCCATGATCGGCCAAGCATCTTTACAAGCAGCTTTTTTAGCTTTCGGTAATGTATCCAGGTTTTCCCAGATGCCTTCCAGTGTTTTATGCTCAGCCAATAGTTTAGCAGCCCATCCCGGGCCTATACCTTCTACTCCAGGCACGTTATCAATAGTGTCTCCTAGTATCGAGAGGTAATCAATTATCTGTTCTGGCCAGACCCCAAACTTAGCAAAGACTGCTTCTCGGTCTATAATAGTGGCCATATCTTGACCTATGGTCTTGCCCAGATCTAATAGCTTCACTTTGTCATCAACCAACTGCATAAAATCCTTATCTTTGGTCACAATGCGTACATCCCAACCCGCAGCTGCTGCTTTCTTGGCTAGGATGCCAATGACATCATCTGCTTCTAGTGGCCTGAATGCCCCTGTATAAATTCCCCAGGTATTAACCATGCCATAGGTGAGTTCTATTTGCGCAGAGATATCATCCTTATCTACACGGTTAGCCTTGTAATCTGGGTAGAATTCTTTACGCCACGTGTCGTAGGGAGGATCAAAAATAACAGCCATATGCGTTATGGGGTAATTCTTTAGCAGCACCGCTAAGAGTTTGGCCATGCCATAAGGGGCACTGGTGATTTGACCACTGGACGTCCGCATAGGGTTTTCTTTAAAAGCAAAGTGATAGCGATACATGACTGCATGTCCATCCACTAGATACAATGTTTCACTCATTATCCGGCTCCAAGGCTGTCAAGATTGCTTTTAAACTATTTAATTTCTCTGTTATATCTGTTGGGAACTCTAATTTGCTTGGGGGGTTGGCCGTTCGACTGGGGCTTAAAAAAGGTTTGATATCTGGCTTTTCTGTTAGGGCAGGTAGTTCACTTAATTTAGGATATACCAGTAATCCTGCGGGTATAATAACGCTCAACTCATTTGCAAGGAAACGGCACCTATCCCTGACAGGCTGTTTAACTATGTTAGAAAAGGTTTCAGTTTGAAATACAGAGCCATAGTATCTACTCACCCGTGCTTTAGTAACTATTTCTTCAGGGTAACTAGCCAAAAAATCATCGATTAAATGTTTTGTTAATAAATCATATATTGTTTTTTTGTTTGAATGACAATCTTTTAGTATTAGTGCTAATCCATGACATTTCTTTTGAAAGGCAGCATCTTCAAGTATTACGGGAGGTTCTATACGTGGAATACTTTTGTCATTTTCATATTCGAGTATAGTGTCCCATGCGTTTCCATATCTCATAAGATGTGTGGCAGTATCGGATAGGTATTGTAAAAAGAGAGTCTGCTCAGCAAATTCTTTAACTATACTGAGACCTTGTTTAGCTTCAGCTTGTTCTACATAATAGTTAATAACCAGACTTCGCAGTTCTTGTTGAAGTCTGGTTCGCTCAGTAGATACTGAGGTCTTGTCAGCAGTGATCATTGACACCCTTGCCGCTTAAGAGGCTAGTGCGAGCTGTGTCTCAGGTTGCTCAGACATCACTGGCAACAGAGACGCTACAACCATCACTTCACCACAAAAGCACTGCATGGACCTGGTGTAAGCAGGAACCGCTTCGCCAATGTAACCGCCGCACGATGTGCAGTAGACCGAATGTGTGTGCTTGTTAGCCATAATAAATCCGTTGTCAAAGTCCTTAACCTAAAATTAGTACCCTAGTCCACCTTAATCTATTCTAAATGTTTTATAAATGCAACAATTATTTTTATAGCACAAATAAGTATATGTTGCTATGCTATCTTTTTCCCCAGCTCTACTGCTTCTGATAATTCTGGTTTGCTGAGATCTATTTGATAATCAGCATGCTTATTTTTATTCCATTCGCGTATACCCAGCAATAACAATTTGTTTAGTAACTCGTACAGTTTTGCATGCTTTCTTGTCGCAACCACGCAGATACTATTATGCAGCGGGTCTACCATCTGGAAAGTGAATCTCGGAAGTGTGTGATTCTCTTTGCTATCGGTAGTTATCTTTTTCTTACTCATACATTATCCTCCTAGCAGTAGTTTATAATACACATAAAAATAATTAAATGAATAATTAAATACAACAAAAAAATTAAAATATAAAATAGACCACTATATCTTACGTTTATAACTATAACGTAATACAATGCCTAGTAGTTCTCGATAACGACATATCAGAGGGTGTGACTCCTGTTCGAGCCTATGCAGCATCCTAGAGAATACTTGTGATACCGTGTTAGGTTTGATATTGAGCTGATGACTAATATCCAGTAACGTTTTACGTTTTTCATAAAGCACCAATACACGATATTGCTTATTAGTCAATATATCTTTAAGAAAGTTATCAATATTATTATCCCGCTTAAATCTCAATAGAGCACCGACATGCTGCAATACTTTTAATACTCGCTTCTTACGATGGGTAATTGCTGAAGTAGATAATTTTATTCCGTGATGGAATTCAAAGAATACTCGATAAACCTGATTCTGTCTAGGCTTCTTAGCGTTTTTAAACATACTGACACATAGTAGCTCTTCTTTAGTGAGATGCTCTTTTACTTCGTTAAACACATCTCCAAATTCACGAGCTGCTTTATGATATTCGTTTTCGGACGTGTGTGGCGCATGTGCTACAATATCCATTCCGGCAGGAATTCGTACTGTAGTGATCATGAAGCCACTTTGCAGAGGACAGATGGGATATTGGTTGAGTATTCATAGTCATCTGAGTTAAAACGTACTTTGATATTCTCTTGGTTATCATTTTTCTCTTCTACAACACCATACCAGTTCTTAAACGTACCTTCCGTAACAAATACTGTCACATCCTGCTGGATGGTACGTTTGCGCTGTTGAAGTTGAGTACGAATTACATTTTTAATATCACTGGGCGTTATCATAGTGGGTCTGTTATTATCGTTGTTACGCAGCAACATTATTGTGCCGGTGTGTTGGCTTATGCCTAAATCATCCTCAGAATGAATAATACTCTTACTGCTAATGAAGAAGTATCGATCTGTTATATTTATTGATATCTTGCGGCTAGTGACCGGGTCACAGACGGTATGTAAGGGAATAAGCACAGAATGTACTAATGGACTTCGTACAATTTTTCGTCTAACTAAAGACATGAACACTCTAGGTAGACTGAGATATGTTCCAGTATACCAATTAAGTTGCTCGGCCTGGTCACTAAAGGCATCCAGGTCATGATGTATCTTTATTTGTTCCAGTTGTATATCCACACTCGTAAAATACATATAGACAACAAAAAAAGCAATATTTCTGTTATGCAACTTAACTTGTTTTAAACTAAGTATCATTTAGTAAATAATCTCATTACTTTATAATACACGATTTATAATTTCAGGATGTTGGTCTACAAAGTGGGTTGATTTAGCTTCATGTTCTTTTGAATCAAAATACCCTGCGGCTTTGAGTTTAGTATGCAGAACTTCTAAATTATCAACAGTACCAGCCACCGTTAAAAGTGTTTCGACTCTTTTAAGAGTCTCATCAGTCTCGGCTTTGAGTTTATCAGCCTTTTCTATCTCACCTACTTGTAATAGTAGTTCACACTTTTTGTAAGCATTTTCTGCTTCAGTAAGCAGCTCCTCTAGCGCACTCATTTTGACCCCTCCGATTGAACCTATTCTTTTGATTTTATAAATCTACCGAGTAGACAACCTAGAATAAATGTTGCTATTGCAATAAGTACAGTCTTTTTCATATCACCCTTTGTCTGTTAATTTTATTTATTTGTTAAACATTTTCTTAGTCAAGGCATCCGCACCACCACTGGCACGCACCCATGCTCGTAACATCATTTTTGGATTACTATCGGCAATTGACGCATCTAACTCGGCATTGTGCGTAGGACACAAATTTGCCCATTCTTGCTTATTCCGGCCTATCTGAGGCATAGTGGCCTCTTCTTTGCAATCTTTCCACGTGCAGATCATTGCGATACCCTCCTGTTAGAAAAACACTGGTAGTTTTAAAACTATTGCTATCCAAACCAGATGGAGTATGTTATCTGTCACAATTATGGACCAGGGTGCCATAGGTGGTTGTGCAAACTTAGCCTGACCTTTCTTATGCATAAACCAAACCACAAGGCTTGTACGGTCCTGGATGAAGTGTTGTACACCTATAAGTACGAATTGCCACCATAATAAAGGCAGCATTACGTGCCCATCCAGGGTAGTTACAGACCCAATATAGAAAGGAAGTAAATAAGTCAGCACATGGATTATACAAATCCAGCTTTTCTGTTTCTTACCTGCGGCCATCCAATCATTTTGAAAAATGTAGTCACCCACTAAATGTGCTAGAAACCATGTCATAAATTACCCTCCATTATTATTTAATGTGTTATAGGGGAAGGATCTCCGTTAGCACCTTCCGTCTTTCTCAGCGCACAGACAGGTCCAACTAGTACTGCGTCTGCACCTCGGCTTCCGCTAGCCCGAGACTCATCTTTTTTATGGATGGCTCAACTTCATTTAACCGTGCCACTTATTATCCTTCCCCTATAACACACTTACAAATGCTCTTTCGCCGACTGTATACGACGCTTAATACGTATTTCTCTTTCCAACTTGTTACAATCTGGATTCGGTATAAACACGTCCGTATGCGATAATTCCTTATCACTATTAAAGTACCAGATGGTTACTCGTTTATAATGCGCAGATATTCGGTAACCAAGGGTATATTTTGGTGTATTTTTACTGCTCATTGACAGCCACTTCCTCTGACAGCACCTGCAATATGCTATTTACTTCGTTAAGTTGATTTTCACAATGAAGTAGTTGACTTTGTTGTGTCGCCATATCCCGCTCGTATACTTCTAATTTGTTTTTTAATATTTGTATGCGACTTTCTATACGCTGTTCCACTTCTTCCGGCGTAATATTATCAGTAACGATCAGACTGTCTGCTAAGGTAGAGAGTTGTTTTATGGATCGTGTGGTTGAGGTACGAATAACAGCCGCAACCTCCAGTATCTTTTCTCGCAGTTCCGTGAATAATAGTGATTGCTCAAGTTCAGCAGGTGTCCTTACCTCTGATTCCACGCTTGCGTAGAAGGCCGCATCATCTTTAATACTGTTTACATATTCGTCCAACATTTCTTTATTGATAACCACATCTTTTTCAAGTAACTCCTGTTTGCGTGTGGCGTCATAGCTTTGTATGTCTTGCAGCTCTTGCTTAACAGTTATCAGGTTATTTTCAATGCTACTCTTAGCCATAGTGGCGGCTTCGTGTTGACTGCATATAAATTCTTTATATTCTTTAAGAGCCTTGACACTTACCGCGAAGAAATGGTTATCTTTATGTGAATGTACAGTTATCACATCTACTCTGAAGGGGACTTGGTTACTGGCGGCCGTCTTTACAGCAGCCGTCATGATGAACTCAGATAAGTTTAAGGGTGGTCGTGTGTTCATTCTTCGTCCAAGTTATGTTTAAGGTAGGTAGGATAGGGCAGTCCAGTATCTTTTGCCAATAGATTATTTATATACTGATACCATTTAACGCGCTGCGACTGTGCCTGAGCTTTAGCTCTGCTGTATATTTCCAGGTCAACCAGGATAGTGCACCGCCTAGCACGCTTATCTGCTTTTACGTTTTTTGACACGGTTCCTCCTTAAAGAATTTTATAATTTCTAGTCTAAGATTATGTATAAATTTGTCAACATCTTTGACCACCGTCTTTGGTGAGCGAGCATGGCTCTCTTTCATAAAAGAGGAAACCACCTCTAAGTACCCCAATGCAAAACAGGGAGGATCTAACTTCTGATTAGATCGCATGGCAAAAGGTCTTGCACAGGGATCTGTCCCCATACCCTTAAGATGGAGTAGCTTATTAACATATTTTACGACCCCAACATGGTTTCCTCCAGCACTTAAGTGCATTAAAGTCTCGGTCTCATCATCGCTCAGGAGGCTTCTGGTCATTCGGTTACCCTTATGGTAGATATATCATTTTCAATTTCTACGATAATACGGTCTTCAAAGAAGTCTTTTAGGAAATCATTATGACTAATAATGAGCTTCTGCCCTGGCAAGGTGTCTAATAGTCCGATTAACTCCCGGAGGCCGGATTCATCTAACGCATCTGCTATTTCATCTAGGAAGAAGAAGTCAAACACATTATTGCCACGCTCTTTAGTCAGTTCTCGTAGGGCCATGCCTACGCAGCTGCCGATACGACCTCGCTGACCTTTGGACATCAAACCATATGGAAGGGGTTCTTTGCCGTCTTTAAACACTTCTACATTGAATTCTTCTTTAAATGCCCGACCTTCCAGACGGTCTTTTTTAGAAACCTTAGCTTTTTCTTTTTGCGTATCAAAACTAACTCTTAAATTAACCTTCAACCGCTCAAGATAACTATTTACCAGTACTTCAAAGTCAGGTAAAAATTGGTCTATGATGTCTAACTTTAATTGTCTGAAGCCTAGTTCCCAGAAACCATACATTTCAGCTTGTCGGCGTTCCTCCATTAAGAGGATGTTGGTGTCTGCAACTTCTTTTTTCAGGGTGTCTAAGTTTCGCAGGTGTTCCTCATACTGTCCGATTTGTTTATTGGTCTGCGCTTCTTGATCTTTTAGACCATCCATGTCTACTGTAGCCTGTTGCGCATTGAAGGAAGGGTCACCTAGTGTGAGCAACTGTTGTTCTAACGCAGCTATAGCAGTCTTCAACTCACCTATTTGCGTCTGTGCATTTGTTGATATTGTTTCGAAACTCTTACCTATCTCAGCATTGCGTGCGACTAACCGGGTTATTTCCTGTTGTAGTGTTTCTAATGGTTGTAGTACGGCCAGCGCACTACGAGCACTGACAGCGGCGGATATAGTCATATTGTTGCCGGTATTACGTTCCCGCAGTTTTGTTAGTGCTTCTTTGTTGGTGTTAACTTCCTGAACAATGACACCTCGTCCCTGTTCTAGTTGAGCTAACTCTTTTGATAAGGCGTCAATGTCTACATGTAATAGGGTGTTATCCTGCAACATTACCGCAGTATTACACTGAGGACAGGTAAGGTGGTTTGCTAATTGGTTACGAACCTGTTTAATTTCCGCGTCAGATACCGCAGCTTTCTGATTTAATGTCTGGGTATTTGTTTCTACTTGTTGTATTTGCAAGACCAGAGTTTTATTGTCTTCAGTAGCTGTTTTTTCTTCTGCATTTTTGGTCTCAACATCCTTTGCTGTTTTAACATACAATTCTATTTTTGTTTGCTGGTCTATCTGTATACGTGCATTATTTGCATATTCTAATTCCAAGGCGTCAAATTGGGCTTTAAAGGATTCTTTTAGAGCCGTCATTGTTTGCTGCTTTTGTTCCAGGGTGCTCTTGGCCATCTGCCGATCATTATTTGCCATGATTCTACTGGATAAATCTAACATCTGTTTTTGTATACGCAGCATGTAGTCTTGTAAGGCCACCAAAGAGTCTTTTGCTCCTTGTTCTGGGTTTGCCTTTAGATACTCTTCCTTGGATTGTATTGTGGCGGCTAAAGTTTCCGCTTTGTTTGTAATTTCAGTTCGTTTATTTTTAGCTTGCTCAGATGCGGAGGTATACCTTTTTAAACTAAGGAATCTCTCAACCAACATGAAGCGCTCTTTACTGCTGGTCTTCTTACCCATAAATCCCTTAGTCACATCGCTACTAAAATATACGGTGTTTACAAAATCTGTGATGTATTCAGAGGCTTTCAGCTTATTTGATATTTGGAGATATTTCAAAATTTCAGCCTGAGTCTGCTCATCTGTAAGAGCTGTTTTATCTTCTCCATCATATGTAAGCGTTAAGAACTTACGTTTACCGGCACCCCGACCTCGACTAATAGATAGTGTGTGGTCATTATCAACTAATGCTACAGAACCGCTACACCAACTTTGACCCTGGCGTATAATGGCATCTACGTTCTCTTCTTGAAATACCTCTCCGAAGATAAGCCAGAAGATACTGTTAAGTATATTTGATTTTCCTGCACCATTACTATCTGAGCCGGGGTCATCCAAGTTGCGACCTACTATGAGCATACGCACGGCATCACCTTCATATTGAAATGTGCATTGAGTGCCTTCGCCAAAGCTATAGACATTATTAAGAAGTAGATTTTTAAGTCTCATAGATCAATCTCCTGCGCTTGCTTAGCTAATAATAACCCAACTTCTAAATACTCTTTACCTTTATTTTTAGCCGTAACCAGTGCATGCACTCTATCCACCATATTGGTGGTAACCAATTCAGTAGGTTTGCGGTCGGAGTCCCATACTTGATTCTCCATAACCACTCGGGTAGCCTGGGGGAATCTCCGTTTAAACCGCTGCTTGTCCAGGGAATCCAACCACTCTTTAGTACCTTGGAATACAAACTTGAGTAATATTCCAGGCTGCGTGAGATTCTCGGGGGGCGTAGTTTCCATATACAGATTATCGGGGTCATTTTCCGCAATAACTACTTGCTGCATGGATCGCTGAATAATCTCAATATAACGATGTTGAAACATGTTATCAGGGTCAGTAGTTATATCAAGAACACCAAATATTTTACGATTACTTATTTCCCCGAAATCGCACTTAACAGATGAACCAATATAGGCCATGCCCGGTCTAAACTCTTGAAATTTATGTATATGTCCGAGCCACACATACTCGACCCCATCAAATAATGTTCGGTCTATGCCTTCTCGCATAATAACATTATCAGGAGCCAATTCTGCACCTTCTATCTCAAAATGTCCAAATAGTATAGCTGGCTTTTTGTCTGCCGTACATAAGTCAATAAACTGGCCTATTAGTTTTTCTCTATGTATAAAAGGCATATACATAACATTGATGCCAGGGCATGCTTCATACGTGTAGGCGTGCTTGTTAACAATGCGGATATTGTCACGAGCAATAAGGGCGTCTCCGGCAAAATTGAAAAATTCTCCGGTAGAGTCATGATTACCGATTAGGATGGTAACTTTTAGTTTGGCTTTAAGAACGGGCTGTAATTCTGTCCAGAGTAATCTTTTTAAATTTTCAGTTGGGTTAACAGCATCAAATATATCACCTAAGATATCCACATGTGTAGCACCATTTTCTAGTGCGAAGGTTATGGCCTGTCGCAAAGCGGCTAACTTATCTTTTAAGCGTGTATTCAACCCATCTGATTCTATAACTCCTAAAGGGTCTGTACGCTTTAGATGTAAATCTCCGATAACAATATGTCGTTCAATAAAGCCGCCCTGGGGAATAGCTTCTATTATCGCCTCTGAAGACGGCTGTACCTGTTTATTCTTAATACGTTTTGGCATTTGACATCCCTTATTATTTTATTCAATACCAGTCATTAATCTCGTCGGGTTATACGACCTTTTGTTAGGTCGTAGGGTGACACATCTAACTGTACCTTATCTCCAGGTACTATCTTGATGAAATTCATCTTTATCTTACCACTCAGATGTGCCATTACAGTAGAACCATTCTCCAGCTTTACCAGGAATGTCGCCCCTGGTTTAGCCTCCAGGATCTCTCCACGCAAATTTATATTTTCTGTTTTTGCCATATCTACACTAACATAAGTAATAAATAAATTAAAAGCAACGAAAAAATAGTTATGTATTTGTTGTTACTCCTTTTTACTTTTTATCTTTTATGCCCCACTTTTGATACACATCCAAGTCCGCTCTAATTTTTACAGAGAAATCAGGATGTGGTTTTTGTTCCATGATCTCTTTCAATAATTTCTTAGTGGGATCTACATATTCATCGGGTGATTCAATGATGATACTATCGTATACGGTGAATAATAGGTGCACGGGTAGCTGGTGCTTTTTAATTGCCCACCATACATTAATGAGTGCTCTGTTAGTTATATCTGATGCAGTGGCCTGGATGATTGAGTTAACCGCCTGACGTTTGGCTTCTGCCTTAGTGTCATCATCGAAGGAGTAAATGGAAGGTATACGCCGGATACGCCCAAAGATATTGACAACCTCACCATTCTGCTCTATCAATTTATGTATAGCATCAATCCATTTTTTACAATTGGCAAAGCGAGCAAAAAACTGCGCCATAAACAACTCTGCGTCTTTAATATCCATCCCATATTCCAGAGCGATAGATGCCGAGCCTCTGCCATAAAGTAAACCAAAAACCGTGCCCTTCGCAGCCTGGCGGCGGTCGGTAAAGGGTCCTGTTTTAGTGCCCTTCTGTTCTATTGAGTATGCACTCCAGAATTGTTCATAGGTATACCCCAAAACTTCAGCAGCAACCAGACAATGTACGTCAATATCATCACTATCATACGCGCTGCGCAGCGCTTCCTCGTTGGCATAGTGAGCGAAACATCGGACTTCAGCCTGCGATAAGTCTGCACAAACCAATTTATGTGCTGGAGGAGCTATAATAAGGCTCTTAATATCCTCTTCTCGGGGAATATTCATTAGGCCCTCGCTGGATAACCGCCCCGTAACGGTGCCAATAGTATTTATCGGGATATGCAGTCTATTATTAGCATCCAGCGATTCTATGAAACCTTCGATATATGTGGAACGCATTTTACTACAGTGTCTGTAATCAATTATAAGCTGAGGAACTGCGTGACTACTTGATAGATCCTTTAATACTTTTTTATTGACTTGTTGTTGACCTGTGTCTGTCCGTGCGTTATGGCTCAGTCCTAATACAGAGAACAACACTTTTTGAACTTGCTGTGGTGATTCAGGGTCAAATTGACATCCGGCGTATTTACATGCTTCCTGTTTTATTGTGGCCATCTTTTCTAAATACACAGCAGATAACGCCTTTGCGCGTTCAACATCATACAACACACCATACCACTCCATATCTCTGATAATGTAATTGAGCGGGACGTAAAAGGCACTCATAAATTCCATATAGATAGGATTAGCAATAAACCATTGCCGCTGCTCCTTAGTTAAGCGATAAGTTGCGTCACAGTCACCGCAGCAGTAATTGCTGATAGTGCTAAGATATGCTTTTTCTGGGTGGCTAGCACCTCCTGTTTCAGATACCCATTGATCTTCATAGCCAAGTAAATCTGTAAACTTGTTTTTTAATTCTTTTAAACCATGACGACGGTTTTCATCCATGAGATATGCAGCGCACATGGTATCCCACTGTAGATTTTTTACATCTATCCCCTGCTCATATAACAAATCTCGCATATCAAATTTAGAGTTGTGTGCTGTTTTATACACCGTAGGGTCTTCTAAGAGTCCTTTAAGTTCACTATATACTTCTTCAGCAGTAATATCTTTATCTTCCCAGAAGTCATATAACCCCACACCTATGTCAGGGCGTACAAGGAAGGGGACGTAGCAAGCCACGTCTACTTCCATACCAAAACCAATACCGAGTATTCTATCACTGATTTCAAGACCCTCTGTCTCAATATCAAAAGACATCACCTTACGTTTTTTTATAAAGCCCAGCATGTCTAGTAGCTTAGCTTTACTATCAATAAGTGTGTATTGATGTTCTAGGAATAGATTTTTATTATCTCGCATTTGTAATGCAAATTTTAAATGCTCTATAGTCTGTGTAGCTACAACGCTATTTATGCCACCATTACGCCAAATGTATGCCGGGTGCAGCGTTGGCATAATATAAGTCCTGTTTACTTTGTCAGATATACCTTTGTATATGGATGGCACACCCATTCTCTCTGTTATTTTAGATACTCTGCCTTCTAAAGCACTTAAAGCAACACTACCTAAAGCAATAATTATTTTAGGACGAATCTGTTGCAGTTCTTGCTGGAGATAACAGGAGCATGCCTTTATTTCATCTCGTTCTGGAGGCCTACTAAGAACATGCTGTGCAGGAGAGAATTTGTCCATGACTATTTTCCAAGGCCAGCATTTACAGACATTAGTGATATAAGTGTCTCTCCGGTCTATTCCCGCTGCTGCTAATAAAGTTTTAAGATTATCACCCGCAGCGCCCGTAGCTATCTGACCCATCTTACTATCTAATTCATTAGGAGCCTCATTCACGATAACAATCGATGCATTAGGATTACCAGCCCCCAACACAATGTGAGTATTGGCTTGCGTATCCACACCTAACCTACAACGAGTACACGCAGTTATGTTAAGTACTGCACTCATTGCTAGCGTTCCATAGGTACAAAGAAATATGATTTCTCTTCAGTGTACACAGCAGCATACCTGATTGCTACTGACTTTGCCTTAGTGTTCAAAGTAGATATTAAAGTTATATCAGAACCCGCAGGGAATAGTTTACCGATCAACTCCAAATGTGTATGAGTAAATAACGCGCTGATTGTGTCACCAATACCATCAGGCATTGTGACTTGCGCATCGATGATTGCCTCACCATCAGTACCGCCCTTAATATTGTGGCTTTTAATATGTAAACAGTTATCTCTATTATAACTAAGAAAATACTCATTAGATTCCACTATACTGCGAAGTTCTTTTAACTTTACTTTAAAGTCATCCAAATTTATTACTGCCTTAATAACAGGTATAGTTAGTTTTCCTTCATAAGCCTGTTTGACATTATCTACTATTTGCATTAGGGATTCTTTTGGAAACTTCTCCGTCAGTATAGATTTATACAAGGTAACGTTATCAAATTTAAGAACAAACCGATCCCGCTGAGCTGTGAATCCTGGTTCTGCTTCTTTTACTTTTGTTTTAGCTAGACATGCAGAGAAGAGATCCGGGCAAAGCATTATATCTTCTACTCCCTCTCCAAAAACACCACCAGCATGTATAAATAACCCACTGATCCTATCACTGGACATAATTGCAGTACCACTAAATAAGCTACCAGACATTGCTGCAACTGTTGAATTAGTAGTAATGCAGTCGGAGTCTGCCATATTCTTAAGTACTGTCTTTACATCTATATTGTATCCGAGCATCTGAACTTCTTGAGGGTCTTTTCGAGCGAGGCTGAATAAAGACAACTCGTACCTTCGTTTGTTTTCACCTATGACTATTTTGCTACCATCTTCAATTAAGAAATTGACAACGGCGCCACTACCTTTAACAATGCTATCCAATTTTTTAGTATTAACCATATAGACATTGTCTAAGTGTGCACCTATATCTCCCGCGAGAATAGTAATAGGTAGATTTTCAATAAGGACGCCATTGGCTTCATTGATGTTAGATAATGTCATGGTACCTGCCGATAGCACAAGCCCGGAAGTTTCAGAAGGCGTAGAACCGAAGGATTTTAAATTAGATACCTGCACGAGCATTGCTGTGGCCTGCTCAATTGTTTTTTTATCAACAGAAAACTTAATCATGCGAACTCCTGTTATCTTGTGTGTAAATATCCTGGCACCAGTGCAGGAAGGTGTTCCAACACCTTGGGTAAATCTGACACTAGATAGTATTGTGGGGACACTCCTGCGGCTGTTGTGGCCACAATATCGTAGTTACCATTTTGCCCCTGTACTACCGCATAGTATCGTTGTTTTTCTATCACCGTACCATTTAATTTGGCGGCTGCTGCTTCTATCTCTGCATGATTTAGAAGCGCTACATTTTTATAGCAGGCATATCGCCGCATGTTTTTAGGAAAATCTTTTATGGCTTCCACCACTTCTTGGCCATAAAAATAAACGTCGGAAGATACCAGATTGGGATCTGTAACAATATCCATGCGCAAGTCCTGGCCATAATGTATTGTCACCATCCTAAAGGATGGGTGAGTGTGTTGTATGGTTCCAGATAAAGCAATAGCCATACTATTCACGATAGCCATATCTAATTTAGGAAGGGCAGCCTCTGTAGGTGTCGCAGTTGTTTTCACTGTCTTAGTTGCAGTCTCCGACTTAGGTTCTTTTTCTGTGCTTTCTTTTTTCTTTTTTGGAGTGCCTTCACTTGTGCTCAAGGTATCAATTAACTTAATGGTTATTAAATCCATGATCAACATATACTCCATAGGATAATCCCGAATATACTTAAGTTGGTCGTAGAAGAAATCAATCCATTGCGCTACCCGAGAATCACCCACTTTATCTCGTTGAGCTTTAATTACCTGCCTTAGATGGCTATCTACTATGACCCAATCCATTAACATATTTCGAACGTGTTCTAAGAGTCCCGTGACTATCACAGAAGGTGCGATACCCGCTTTTGTCCAGTTTCCAGAGATAGTACAGGCTCCTCGTGTATTTTTTTCGATAATATTATTGAAGTACGAGAGCACAGTATGGGGATCAATGGACTGGTATATGGCAGCGACATCTTCTTCAGTGACCTTGCCACTACGAATAAAACCTTCAAGGATAGTTTGCCCATCTCGGATACTACCACCAGCTGCCCGGACTATCTTGGCTAAAGCAGCGTCTTCGTAGGTAGCTCCTTCTTTTTTAATAATATCAGATAATACATTTGTTATTACTGTATCAGCTACTGCTGAAAAAGACACTGGAGTGCAGCGGCTCTTAATAGTGGCTATTACTTTCTGTATTTCAGTCGTACAGAAAATAAACATTACCCTCGGGGGAGGCGCTTCGATAGTCTTTAAAGAAGAGTCCCAGGCTGCTTTGGATAAGCCTTGGCACTCGTCTATGATAATTACTTTATAATGGTCATCAGGAACAACATATCGAATAGATGCCATGAGTTCACGTGTGTCATCGATCTTGCCTTTAGTGGACCCATCTACTTCAATGACATATTCCGAAGACTCAGCTATAATAGCCTTGCACGAAGAACAGACACCACAAGGATCTGCCCCCTCTCGCTGTTGACAGTTTAATGCCATGGCTACCAGTCTGGCTGATGTGGTTTTTCCGCATCCTCGCGTACCATAAAACAAATATGCAGGAGGCATGATACCTGAGTTGATTGAGGAGGTGAGAGTCTTAATACTACTGTCCTGGCCTATAACCTGACTAAATTTTAAAGGCCGATATTTTTTGGTAATGTTTGTGTTTTCCAAGGGTATTCTCCATGTTTTTAGTATCTTATTTTTATAATTTTCAGCTTCCACTTTGTTAACGAAAGGTCCCGCAACATCAAGGTCGAAAGGGATATCCAATTCTTCTGCGGATAGAATCTCTACCACAAACACAGAGTCAGACTCGCCATGAGAAAAGCAATACCAGCCTAACGGACTTTTTTGTACGGATGCTGGAGATGCTACTGTACTATCTCCACTTATTGCCCGTATGTCGCCGTCTTGCATTTTTTCTCCACTTCTTAAATGCTATAAAACCCAGAAATACTGCAAAGATAACATTAAGAGCCAGTACTGCGGCCACAATATGGATAATGAACATGCAATATTCCTGTGTGTTAATCTACTAACAATTTTTGAGTATCTTTATTCCCATCAATGAATTTATTAAAGGCTTCCGCACCTTGAATTTTATCATTTGGGAGTAATACCGCTGATTTGATCCAAGCACCATCTTTAGTTGCAAGACCCTTATTGATAGCAATACTGAGCCAATCAATAGTACCTAGTTGAGATATTCCTCCCTTGAAATCAAGCAACAACATGCACTCTCTCTTTGGCGGGGCTAACTTATTCTTATCAGCGCATACTTTTATTTTTTGATGAGATACTTTTTTAAGCATATCCTCCACAAAGCCCATACGGGTAACCATGAATTGCAAGGCACAATGGAAATCCAAGGCTTTACCACCAACATGTTCCCACTCAGTCCAAGTCCTTCCGTTTTGACTTATTGTCTTTGCCTTTGCATGGTTAATATGTATCATGGTTGTGTTTGTGTCTGCGAGACATATCTTTTTTGCATCAGAACTTAGCTTAGCTTTTCCATGGTCTGCCGCAGGTGGCCAGTACCAACCGCCGGTGACACTTTTCAGAAATTCTGTTAAGAATTTTGCTAATGCATAGTTATCATTCATACTCAAGTCTTCATTATCTTTTTTCATAACCTGTTCAGGATTAAGTACGGCCACCGAATCGATGATTATAATATTGGGAGTGAGTTCGCCCAAGGATAGATCTTCCTTAATCATAGCTGCAACTTCTTCTGCGGACAAGCCCCTAACTACAGTGGTTCTTCCAAAACGCTGCACTCCTTTTTTAAAATCCTCATCACCGTCATCAGTCTCTTCACCAACATCAAGACCCATAGACTGCCCCCACTTTCTAGTGAAGGAAGACTCAATATCATATATTTTGATTGTAATAGATGGGTCAAGTTTTTGAGCTGCTCCCGCCAAGTACATAGCTAAGGCTGTTTTTCCTGAGCTTTTAGGTCCATACACTTCAATCATGCGACCTTGGGGTAAGCCACCAATACCTATAACCTCATTATCAAACACATCAAGCCCGGTAGGGTAAAAATTAGGAGGTTTAATACCTGATGCACTGCCGCCAACCGCATTGTATTTTTTAATAAGTTTAGCTTGAGCTGCCAGTTTTCTGATCAATAGGTCATTAACTGCTTTTGATACAGGGGCAGCAGGTGTTTCAGCGGTATTTGGGGCTGTTTCTGTTTTAATTTCTTTTACAATTTCTTTTACAATTTCTTTTTTCTTAGCCATAAACGATAACCCTTTCAAAAGTACCGGCAGGGAGGTTATCCCTGCCGGGATGTATTACCACAGATCCTTCGGACGAGGAGGCAGTGTCGAACCCGTACCAGGAGCACCCGCAGCACTATCACTTACTGGAGGCACAGGAGGGGGTGTGAATGTAGGTACAGGGCTACCTGTGTTATTGGCCTGGTCTGGACGCACAGGCGGAACCTTCTCGGCCATAGGTGTACCCGCTGCTACAAATGGGGTAACCGCAGGACCTGGCTGTGGCGGAGGCGCAAACGTCGGAGGAGTAAAGGTAGGAGCCTGATTCACTGCCGGTGCAGCCGCTTGTGGAGGCACAGGAGGTGGTGTGAATGTAGGCGGAGGTACTGGAGGAGGATTATTATTCTCCACGGTATAATGGGCATCAACTGCCTGACTTTGGCCAGGAGCACCCATTGCTCCGGGAAGAGCTACATGCTGGTTTTGATTAGGCATTGGTGCCCCGAGTGCCGCCAAATCTTGCTGATTAGGCAGGGCACAATTTACACCAGAATTTCTTGCAAAATCCTGTAGTGCCATGAGGTCTTCCATGCGGTTGAAGAACATGAAAATGCCAGGATTATTCTTCTCACGACGACCGAGGTCAATTGGGTGTGCCTGGAGGAACTCCAATACCTTTTCTGAGGATATCGGTTTATCAAGATCCTCAAGTTCAAAGGGACATGCATTTATCACTTCAAGATCTTCAGCGGAGAAGAACTGCTCGGCATTTGGGAATGGGTTTTTAGCCTGGTCCAGATATCCCACATGAACTAGCCCAGCAGTTTTGAGAGTGGCAGGATGTACATTGAGAATATAATCGGGACGATTAGTTTTAGGATTGTGCCGCTTTAAAAGTGTACAATCATACATGAATGGCAGTCCGTACATTAAGTAATCAGGCTTGGTTGGGTCCTTAGTCATTTTGATCTGATTTATTGCATCATGCACAGACCAGTTAGCTTCCATAACTTCTACTGTAGGGGCCTGACCCTGTGTACGAAAAATACATGCATAGTCAAAACGGTCTGACTTTCTCAGCATGGATCTTGCTGTCTTTGGATCAGCACCAACACGCTCCAGGTGCTTCGCTTTCAGCATCTTATCAATCTCAGCCAGCTTATCCAGTGCATTAGCCTGGTCACGTTCTACGGTCACACCTCTCCATGTGGCCTTCATTACGCCAGTGGTTGCATCCATTTCCGTAGTTGGCCACATGTGGAAATGTCGGTGCATGGGACCGTTTACAATTCGGAATTGCCACGTGTCGTTCATGTTTAGGTCTTTCATTCTTCTACGCTTCTGGAATTTTCCAGCGTCAACTACTTGATTGGAACCGATCTTCATACTATCTCCTTGTTAGGTGTTAATGTAATTATCATATTAAAATTGATTTCCACTACTCATTGTATGTTCTGTGTTATCTGATGACATTTTTAAAATTGATTGTAAATGCATTGCTCGCTCTTTAAGAGTATCTCTAAATTCTAGGTATAGTTTTTCATTGTCCTCCCATTCATCTACCATATCGGTATATTTTTCATATTCTGCTGGATATTTACGTATAACCCAGTCTTCCAGGTCTTGCGCTGTAATTTGGCCTATTTCTTTTCGCAGATTATAATTTTTATCTGCAATACGTTCAGCTCTTATCTGCTGTCTTGCTTCTTCGCGCTTTTCAACTAACCAAGACTGAAGGATCTTCTTGTGCCACCTACACTCGCGGTGTGCAGCATCATAGGCACAGTAGCAGGTTAGTTTATATGATGCGCAATTATCCAGTGTATTCTTTAGATATTCTGTAGAATGTTTTGTTAAATCTTCTGTTGTATTTAGTCCTAATAGTTGATCGAGTAGCACTTGAAATTTACTGTTATTTAGTATGAGTTCAAACTTAAATAATTCTGTAGGTATAGTGGAGGATGTAGGTCCGTCAGCCGCTGTTACTCCTTTAAAGGTTAACCTATGCACCGCGTCCTGATCATCCCAGGCAGGATTCCAAATTTCACCGTTACGCATTGCCGTCTTGGCCGCAACATAATCAGCAGGTGCGAGATCCACCATGCGTTTTACGTTGATAAACTTTTTAGTATCGACTTGAGCGCTTCCTATTTTCACAATATCTCCTTACATTCTCATAATACTTACAGCTTGCGACAATAATCTGCCATAGTCTGCCGCAGTCTGTTTATACTTTACAAAAAAATCAACATTGTCTTCTTTCGGTTGCATAAATGGTGGCCATTTAATAATAAATGCAGAGCCATGTTCTTTCCAGATTGCCCGTCCTACTTCTATAGCCGCATTTAATCCGGGACCATCGTTATCATAGGCGAGGTATGTAGTTTTACTACGAAAAAACTTACTGAACTCATCAGACCATGTGTTAGCGCCAAAGGTCTGTGTCACAGCATTAATTCCATTTTGCCTACAAATCATCATATCGAACTCACCCTCTACAATAACAACTACCGGGTTTGGTTTTATTACAGCTTCCCAGGGGAAGAGTTGGTTCTTAGCATACTCAGTACTCCATTTTTTATGGAATTTTAGATTAGCTAACTTGCCTGTAATATCAGGTATAGGGATAGTTACCGTACCCTGTATGAAACCTAGGCGCCATTTCCTAATAGACTCTTCGGTTAACCCTCGATCACGTTGTAGTAGCTGTAGAGCATAAGGCTGCTGAAATAACCAATCATGGGCAGTTTGCGCACGACGAGCATCAACTAATAGGGTTAATTCTGCCGTTTCTTTTTTATGCTCTTGACTATTTTCATACTCTTCTATCTGTTCAATATGCTCTGCATTTGTTATCGTATTAGGAAGATCTACCTCTATTTTGCCAGATGGCAGGGTACGAATAATAAAGTTGGAAGCATTACCTGTACTTCCACATGCCATACATTTATACCCTCCTGATAGTATATTAACACGTAGATTGGGTGTTGTTTTATCTACATGAAAAGGGCATAGTGCTACATACCATGGATACTTAGACTCCACCAATTGATTAGGCAACACACGATTGTAAAACTCTAAATAGTTATACTTAGGTCGCCAACCATCAGGATGTTGTGTGGTTTCTATATTGTTAAAGCCTATCCGCACACTATTTTCCTTTGTTATTACCATACTGCCTCTTAAGATATTCTATGGGACCTACAAGCGCTATTTGTGTTGCAGCATACTTAACTTTTTCCCATTTAGCAGCAGATAGTATTGGCATTAATGAATTCTGCGCAGCTACTAAATCCTTACAAGAAAATACTCTTCGACTCATAATCTGCTCCGCTGTTTTCTTACCTATACTTGGTAACATCACCAGCTCCAGACCCTTATCCAAACCGTGTTTAAGACGGTAAGGCAATTCATAAAAGACATTTACATGTTTAGCCTCAGAGAAATAGTCTCCCATATTATGCAGTGCACCTATGGCCGCGCAGATGCGGTCCCCATCAATGCGATACCCGGACATCATACCTATATACTCACCGTTACGAGGTATTTTGTTGGTCAACATACAGAACAAGGTGAAGCAACTTCTATCTGCCCCTCCAGATATTGGTCTACGTAAATTATCCAAATAGTAAGTAAGTTCATGATCGGGATTGCTGGTGGCATATGTCTTCTTATTAGTCGCAGTATATCCCAACGCCCAGGCTATATCTTCTATAGACGGGGCTGTATCTCCTATAGTAATATCTCTAAAATTCTTAGCCCAGGATGCAACATCAAACGGGTTGAAGTAGAACCAGGAGGCTATCTTTCCTATGGGAGTGGCACTGACTGATTTACCATCTGGACCAGCTTTTATAGCACCACATTGTAGTAATGCGCGTAAAACGTCTTTAATTAAATCTTGAACGTCATCAGTCTCCCCAAAAAGATGCTGATGGTGCGACAGGGTACGAGAGAACCAAGCACAAGCCGTGGACACATCATAAACCGCACGCTCTGTGATTTCCGATATCATATGAAATGCAACTGCATCTGTGTTAGCTATCTTAGATTGCACCGGTTCTATTTTCTTACAAAATTCAATATCATTTTTTGTAATTCTAGGATCGGCAATACACCTTCTGATAAGTACATGAACATCTCCCTTAATGTCTATACCTACTCGACCACTTCGACCGCCCATCTGGTGAATATCGAGAGATTCCACCATCTCAATGCCTCGGTGAAGGCCTACAATGATAACTCTACGAGCCGGCATATTAATTCCCCATGCAAGTGTAGACGTTGATACCAGCACTCGTAGTGAGTCCGATTCTCGGCTACGGAAAGAGGCCTCTATTTTTGCTCGTTTTTCTTTAGCAGCATCGGCGTTGTGAAATTCTACAGTAATACCTTTACCATTAAGCAGCTCCACTACACTCCTACCTGTTTTTTTAGCATGCACAAATACAATGAACTTGTCATTTGGGTATTGTCTTAAAATCTCAAGCACTTTTTCTATCTTTGCAAACTCATTATACCTGTATGCTCCACGACTGTTGCTCCATTCAAATTCTTCCCAGTGCCAATCAAGAGCAACCGGTCGATAATCACTCTTAATGATGGATGTGGGTTTCCCATTCAATTTGGTCAGCCAACCACCCAGGTCATCAACATTAGGCATAGTGGCACTGAGGAACACGATCCTACAATTAGGATTTACTTTTGTAAATTTAAGCAACGCCACTTCCAAATTTGGTCCGCGAGATCCTGTGGTGAGCAAGTGGCTCTCATCAACAACCAGTACTCGTATGTTATTGATCCAGAGATTCTTCTCCGCTTCATTTCTTCGTATACGGCTGCCCAGCATCTCACTAGACATGGCGATAATATCTGCCTGTGCCAACTCACTTTTACGTTCTTCCGTTAGTATATAATCTCCAGTAAGAATGGATATATTGTACTGGGAAAACCAATGCTGAGGACTAGTCCAATCTTGCTCTTTTTCTGTAGCTAGCGCTTTAAGTGGGCTAATATATGCAGCTGTAGCGTAAGGTTGATATTTTCGCATCTCTCCTAGAGAATACGCGATAACCATCTCCGCGATAGTAGTTTTACCCGATGAGGTTCTTCCTGATACTACAACATTAGTATCCTTTTCAACTTCTGGTCTAAACTGTGTCTGTAACGGGTTGAACCATTCACAGTTAAATTTCATGTGCGGAAAATCAGCAGTACGAGAACATTCCTCTTCTTTTGCGAAAGGTGGTAGTCCCCGGTACTTTATAGGTACTTCTGGCACCGGTTTATATTGTCGGGCTTGAGGCATTACAGAACTCATAAACAGAGAGTCATAGCTTTCAGGTTCATCAAAGACCTGAACTTCAGTGTGATTGTGGCTGCCTATTTTCATATTTGTAAATATACCTTTCTTAATATTTAAAGTCAACGAAAAAATAAAGATTATTATGTACCGGCTTCACCTGCTGTCGCAAAACTCTTTACACCGATAGGGTGTATAGACAAGGTTTGCTTATCCGTAATTCCAAATTCATATGTAATACCGGCATTACCATCACGCTGTTTAGCTATAATAACCTCTAGTATATTATCCTCCAGGGCATTATTGTAGTAACCTTCTCGATACAGTAACAGCACTAAATCTGCATCTTGTTCGAAGTTTCCACAATCGCGTAAATCAGATATGACGGGTCTTTTATCTTTCCTACTCTCTGTACCTCGATTAACTTGAACTAGTAGACATATATGTACATTCTCATCTTGTGCAATTTTTTCAATTTCATTAAGTTTAGTTGACATTGTCCCTGCGCGATCTCGTGCAACATTAACGTCATCCAGGCGGTCGAATAAGTCAATAAACACAACTTGAGGAGTGAAGCCACTGCGCCTAGCCCGTCGTATGGACGCTAATACTCCAGGAACTGTTATACCCCTAGTTGGTACACAAGCATAGTTCCAGTTGTTAGCTATATGTTCTGTACTCATTTTAATTTTTTTAAATATATCTGCGCCTGGCTCAGCCTCATGAATACGGGTCATTGCCCGTAAGTGCGCCCCCGTTAGAATTGCATCCATGCGGTCATGCTCACTATCGAATCCCTGTTCTGGGCATATGTTTACGATCCCTATTTTATTCCTGCCCATATTAGCCATCAAATTAGTTTTAAAGAAACTTTTACCCATAGAGGTACGCCCAGCAATGATTGATATCTTAGTAGGCGCGTAGCCAGGCCCCAAATGCTTATCAAAATCTGACCATCCACTGTATACGGGCTTAATACCACGTCGCTGCACCAAGCCTGCATGTCTTCTGGGTAATAACGCGTCAGACATAATTACTTCGATCTTAGCATGACCTTTGATCCCAATACCGAGCAAGGACTCTTCTGTTTCTGCTACAACAGTAGTGATGTCTGCTGTTTTGTCTATTGCTCTAGTATACCCTTCATATAACTTCATAATGGTTTGCCGACGAATATTGAGTTTATCCAATTTGTCAAATACGTAATCTAGCGTGGGTCTGTTGGTTATATCACTTGTACCCAACTGTTCTAAGTACGTAGCTAAGGAAGTGCTGGTTTTACCCTTTGCTTGCATAATTGCGATGACTTCTTTGTAAGTGACATGCCCCTTGCCCGCCGTCATGGCATACTCTTTGGCAGCATCGAATATGTCTCGTAAATACGGATCAAAAAATAAAGCAGATTCACCCCTATTAGTTATATCATCTACGTTACTATCTCGCAGTAGATGCTGGAGGATTGTTACTTCAGAATCCTGACATTGGTGTTCACTGACATCTGGGTACGGTATCATTTATATAGTATCCCCATTATTACACAATTTGTTCTATTTCTGCATTATCAAGCCGTAAACCTTCACAGGTGTTTTCCATTTTAGAAAATAGCATTGGTTCACGGCCTTCTGCCCAGCCCCAGTCCACCAACGGTCTTTTAGAGGATATCAGTATAGGGCGTAGATACCAGTATCTTTCTTCTAGTATGGCTATCAAACGGTCAGTATATCCATCAGTAAATTTCTCAGAACCAAAATCATCTATGATTAGTAAATCGCAAGTGAGTGCTCGCTGAAAATAAGGATGACCTTCTACTCTCGTATCTAACACAATGTTCTCAGCAAACATAGTTCCCGTGGTTAATATAAAGTTAGAATATATTTTGTGCCGCTCTACCAGTGCCCGAACGATGCACCATAAAGCACTGGTGCGTCCGATCTGTCGTTCACCTGAATATAGATATAACCCATTCTTTTTAGCCCTCGGAAAGGATTGAATAAAATCCACTATGGAGGACATGGCCTTGGGTTGTATCCTTGTCAACTCTTCTAACTTAATATTAGCGAATGCCGGGGGTATCGATAGCTGGCGTTGCACGCTGGCTGCCGCAGATTCAAGTAACATAGTTTTCTTTATGGGACAGTTTTTCTGTGTAAACTTACCTGTATGTATCTCATGCTCAGTCTTCCATTCCGCTTTTAACCCTGCACAGGTGTGGCATCGCAATTCCTCACACATTATATCTCGTTGGTACAGGGAATAGTATCTGGCCACATTCTCCACCGTCATGGCAGTGAGGTTATTTTTTTGCAGCCACTGCACAAATTTTGCTTCTTGATAATATGCAGCAAGAAAGTCAATATCGCTCATGTTGTTCCTCAGTGTTATTCATGCGGCTTCTTCTTTCAATGGACGTTCTCCGGTAACTACTTTTAAGCCTTGGGCGTTAAGTTTGCCATCAGCTTTGAAATAGTGATTTAAGGATGGATTTGGAAAACCTGGCATAACACCCAGACGCACTTTAAGTTCGGAGGTGAGCCGACGCAAACCATCGTCGTTCCTTCGGCCTTCTGAAAGGTCCACCGTAATTACCTCCGCCTTACCGCCACCTATCGCGTGTAAATAGTCGTCTAAGTTGTCATGTTTGGCTAACTCTACCACCAGGGTTTTAGCTGTTTTAATCTTTTTTAGTAATGTTTGGTTAATGAGGTCTAAAGTATATAGGTATCTAAAAGGACCGATGCTGTATGCTTTGGGGTACATGTGATAGATGTGATCTACCACTTTTATAGCTTCGGGGTTATCTTTCAATACCGCCAACTGCTGTTCAATGAACAAGAGGAATTCTTTAAAAATAGGAGTTGCCCCATCTTTATTCTCTTTATACCCCACTAAAGCCATGGGTCTCCGTTTAAGGTATCCTTTATCAAACCGAGCCAGCCAATCAACATACACACCATAAGGAATATTCCGCTCATGCATTAACTGTGCTATGCGTAAGATGCCCGCCCGGAGGCCGCCTTGAATCCTATTCCAGGGATATTCAGGTGGAAACTTGGCGTTCAGCATTGCCCACAACGGATGCATCGTCCCGGCATTATCCGGGTCTTTACTACCGATACGGCTAGAGGTGGCAGTTGGTTTATCTGCTATTTGTTTGAGTATTTTAAATGTCATTGTTTGATACCGATTAATATACGCAATGCAATACTAATTTGCAACATTTATTTTTTTATTGTGAAAATCGCAATACCTAGTGGTGCCGCGATCCCCGGCCCACAGCACGCAGTGGTTGCTGATCTCCCATCCGAATAAGCAGCTGTCCGGCACTTACACTGATGGCGATCAGCTTCGGTTTCTTCCACCGCAGCGGCCAGTTGCTCGGCTGTGTTTCGGTGAAGATAGTAGATCCTGCTGTTACGTTACCTGTTACTGTTTTCATTACTTAACTCCTTACCTTGTACACGTAGTTTCCCTTCCCCTGGTCTTAAAAAACCAAAGGGTAAACCCTTATTATATCTTCGATACTTAAGAAGAAGACAGGCGCGGAAGCAGTTTAACCAGCAGATCTTCCAAAAAGAAGATCCCCATTAGTTGCTGCTAGATCTTGCAGATCTCCTCGGCTATTTCTAATTCCGAACCTTTTTATATTCCGGGAGAACGACGGATTCAGCGGCACCAGGAGGTCACCGTTTCGTCGGTCGTAACTGATGAGTGGGTCGAACCCTGCCCATCGGTCGGGGTCTACTGAAGGCACGGCTACACCGCCGCGAGCTACTGCAAAGAAATCACCTGTCTTGACTGTGACACGCTTGCTGGTGTACGTCTGAGGCATTGGTCGTCCAGCGGCTAATCGAGGATTAACCGGTAAAAACCGTGCGTGCTCAACTATGGGCGTTCCGTCCGCCTCTATGCTAAGTACGTTGAATGCCGGTCTAGTGGCATTCCAGATTTTTATCCATTTGGGACTCAAGCAAAGCCTGGCACACCGGCGACTACATCGCCAGTCAAATCTATCTGACTTAAAACTATTGCCTTCCTGTCGATACCATCGTCCAGAGCGGGAGCGTTTAAACTTCCCTCCGGTCTTACTGGCCTCGGTCAGGCGGGCACGTGCTGGGTCGTCCATACGCTCCAGCATATCCTCTGTTATCTCTAAATAATTATGTCTTTTATATAAACTCTGGCTGGCCCGCTCATACTTCCGCTGGCCGCTCGCACTTAACATGAGGTTCTCCGCAATGCGTGTGCGGCAGACCGGAGTATCCCAGGAGGTTATTACCCCTTCATATAGCCATGCCCTCATGGCGGATGTTCCCGCGTTTAGTAACTGTATGAACCCTGAATCTATCTTAGCAGTTTTGGCTGCAAAGACTGTGGCATATGGGCGGCGCACCTTATCCACCGGCACACGCTTGAGTGGGGTGAGCCGAGTTCCATAATCCGTTGGTATCTCTTCTATGTACTTGTAAGATTTTTTATCTGTGCGATGGTAGATACGCTTATATCGCAACTTCGGGTCCCGGTTGTGTCGGCTAACCCAGGCAGATTCGTGCTTCTTCACGTATTCAGACTGTGACCGCATTGTGAGCATCATTTCAGGTGTCAGGCTTCTAGCGTGTGTTATTCTGGTGGGTGAACCCAGGAAGCCGCATTTGATCAGTCTCAGCAACACCGCACGGCCTGCACGACCTACTCTTGGGTTGGAGATGAAGCTGGAAAGGAATGTGAGAGCATCCCGCACCTTCAGGTGGGTACTGCGTCGGGTCTTTCTCTGATATGCCATTAGAGCATAGTATATGAAAATCTCCGATATATGTCGCTCTTTCAAGGCCACCTGCAACGCCATACTATCTATCTGCAAGGCGGTGCCAAGTGCAGGTAACTTTTCCGGGTCGATTATATTTGCAGGCTGCTCCAATAGACGAGATAGTTGAGAGTCTCGTGCATCACCGTTAATAGTTAGGTGGTGTATTTTAGTACGATATTGACGTTTAACCTGATCCATTTGCTGGGATAACGATATATCTTCTGTATTGCTGGGGTTTCCTTTATACGTGGGAATGTATCGTCCAGCCGCTTCGCCAAAGTCTTTAATATCCTCTAGTAGGGTGGCAGCTCTATCCCATGAATCCACCATATCACGTCGTTGCAGGGTATGGGGGTTCGTTAAATACCGGGTCCGCGCGTCTAACATCGGTATGATCGCACTGCCAGTCTCAACCTCTCGGCGCATCCCGTGTGCCATTAACCAACCTCGGAGGTGGTCATTGAAGTCCTGATCCTGCCCCACACTTCTGCCGGTACCCAAGTTACGATCGATGAGCAAGGTAGGGCGTCCTTTGAGAATATTATACGCTACCCGACCATCAGGTGTATGTCGTTCCTCATAGCGTACATTATAGATTAGGTTCTCGGCAACCAACCCGGAAGGGTTGTCATAGGTGTGTAGTTTATGGCAGGTGCCCGCAGCACTCGCGATGGTCAGCGTCCACCCGCCTTTTGGTCGAGCAGCGGAGTCCACAATGAATGCGGGAGTCTCCTTAATATTGATCATTGACATCGATAATAATTTAACCAATCTGCTTAAAAAAAGCAATACCAAATATGGTGTGTTTTTTAACTAACCGACTACCGCCTATTGTGGTATGCCTTTAAAATCATAAAATATATAAAAAACCTAAAAAATAGCAGCAGCCAATTTTTTTATATCCGTAATGTGCATTTTAAGGGTGCCATCCGCGCTTGCATCCAGCTCTGCGTTGAATTCTTCCACCTTATCTTTGATTATTTCAGCGATTCGGTTGTCGTTTAATGTGATCATGGTAACCGCGTCTACATGCGGTTTGGAGGTTGCGCCGCCACTGATGTGTTCATACACTATGGGTACCTGTTCTAGTAGAACATGAAAATCATACAGTTCCCGCATTAAGGCATCTTTATTAAGATTACCAACATCATCCTCTAGGATATCTTTCCAGAACTCTTCGTATGTTTTTATATAATCAGGTTTGGCGGACATTGACACCCTCCTTTTTAAGTTATTTATTTTTCAATTTGCGTGCTTCTTTTCTTAATGTGAACTTTAATATCTGCACCATTATCTGGTGACTAATTTTCTTTACTATGGTTTCCAGAATGTGTTTGATTCCCCAATACAAGCAGAGACTGGGGGATATAAATAAAGCGAATAAAATTGCCTGTAATATCTTATACCAAGGGAATGGGTCATAAGATTCCGGGTACCGCGGCTCCAATGTCTCGCCGATAACAATACCACAGATAATTATACCTACTATGATATAGCTGAATACGCAGGAGGAAAGTACGGGGTGCTGTGTTACGATATTATCAATGGACATTGGGACACCTCCAGTTAAGCTGTCAGTAATATATTATTTATTTCGTGAGTAATGAAATAGTTATTGTGCATAGTTTATTTTTTTATTATTTTAATCCTCATGATTGACTGGAATAAACTTGTATTACAGGGTATTCAGCAGAAGCAGGAGGAATTCCTCCCGTTGCTGGATTTAATGACAACGAGGAACTACCATAAAGTTTTGGAGATAGGCTCCTATTCTGGTGGAACTACTATGGCTTTTATGGCTGTTGCGGACCTGGTTGTATCTGTAGATAAGACCAAGCGGCACGACCTTAACCCTCACACTTTTATACAGGGATTAAGTGAAGATCCTGTAACCATTGACCAGGTGCGGAAGTATGGTATGTTTGATGTTTTATTCATTGACGGAGACCATACTCAGGCCGGGTGTATGGAAGATTATAAAAACTATTCTCGCATGGTTGCGCCTGAAGGTATTATTTGTTTTAATGGAATTTTAGATAGCCACGAAGCTCGCGACAAAGGTTGCTATGTCTCCGCAGTGTGGAATGAGATATGTACCAGATATCCCGAGGATATTATGGAGTTTGTTTCTCAGCCTATGGAGGAAGGTGGCATAGGTGTGCTATTCAACGGTCGTATCAACATTATCTAACCTCTTGGTTTTATCTTATTTTATTTTTTTGTTGCTAAAAAATAGATTAGCTATTATATTACTGACGTAATGCAATTTTAATTTTTCTGCCCGGGGTACAAATGGCTAAGAAAAAAAACTACGATGTTCCGTTAGCAAAATACTACTGGGAGAAAGAAATTGAGAGACATTTCGCCTTTGACCCTATAGTGCCTCTAATACTTAAGTTACATGCAGCAGGAATTACAGAACAGAAGTTTGCTCGTCTTAGCCTACAGCTTCGGGATGAATATCGTATTAAGATTATGAATGCTCTCAGAGATATTGCGTGTATGAACGGTGATTTTATTGTCGGGAGTATTGAGCCACGTAGGTATAACATTAAGGACGCGGTTTCATATTTGCAGAGTTAGTACCAGTAGGAAGGGTGAGAATAATGGGCGGGAATCTATGTTAGTTCAGTGTTCCATAGTTAAGAAGCGTGGGGTCGGAGGATTATATAATTGTAATTCTAGTGATGTATATTGTCAACACATTGTGCCTCACAAGAGGAACGCGGGTTGTGGCAAATGTGCGCTGGCAGAAGTAAGTTGTGCACCACCTAAGAAACGCAAGAGTTCTCCTCGATTAAAATGTAAAGGGCACACATCGAATACACCGGAAACTTATGAATTTGAATGCGATTATGATACCGGAATAGATTGTGTTGATTGTGTTATATACATGGGCACACTTTCTCCTCAGACTGGTAAACCTTTTAGAGGTAATTTTAAGTTATATGAGAAGGCATTTAAGAAAAAATTAAAAGAACAGACTAAGAAGCCTAAGTTAATCAGATTAAAAGTACCCGGTACGTGGGGCTGGGGGCGTAAGTAAAAGGGGTTATATATGGTTGATTCAGATATTCCTAATGATATAATGGATCGTATGCGGGCTGAGTTGGAAGATCCCACAGAGATAGTTAAACGGGTAGACGTACTCCTGGATGATTACTTCTGGCTGCCTACGCTGGATACGCACAAGAGGCATGCAATTTCTCACGATGACCACGATGGTAACCCCGCTTCAGGGGTATTGACGTTAACTATCGGCATGGATGGTGATATATGGATTAAAACAACTGGGACTTCTCTGCGCTATAGGATGCATGACGGAGGTGGTAAATATCCACGAGTTCGTAATGCACTGTTTATTCTGGCCCATGCGATGGCAGGTTATGAGGAGCAAGATAAAAGGGATAATGGTGGACATGCATTATAATAAGACCATACTATACACAATGGCAGCAATGGGGATGGGTTTAGGACTGCCTTCGTACCGCAGGAAGCCGCCAACCGCAGTTAAATGTAGTCTGCCAAGCTGCGATAATCTAACCACACATCACGGCGGCTACTGCTGTGCGGCGCATTGTGAAGAACATAAGCATCTGGACCGAATAGCCAGGAAGGGAAAATAATGCCAAGAGAACGTCGCCGTAAGCAGCCTGAAGGAATTACGCTGGAAGAGAAGAACAAACAGAATATCTGGGATTCAATAGATGCTTTTATTGAAGTACTAGATAAAATGCGAGATGGTGATTGGGTATGGTATTTAAACTCTCGGTGTAAATATGTGGACTTGCGAGTAGACATGCGGGATGGCGGCTGCCTCATGATGATTGATGATGGTAATTTTAAGGGAAATAAGATTAGAATAGATCCAACAGAATTAGCATTCCAATATGGTAAGTCGGAGGATACTGTGCCTGCTAAGGAGGCCATCGACATCCAGGACGACCCCAAAGGCAGGGAAGGCCAGTCTCGGGCACGGGACACGTCGAGTAGTCGGGAGTGGTCTCCTTATCGGGCGCATTAAATAGGAGGGTATGATGATGTCATCATTTTCAAAGCAGGGTATGACACTGTTGGAAGTTGTCAAGGCTTATCCAGAAGCGGTAGCCAAAGCAATTGAGGAGCTTCATACTAGATATGCTGGGTTGAACGTACATATAATCACTGGACCTTACGGCCGGTGTGAGTGCGGCAAAGATGGTAAAACTTGTGCACAGATATTAACAGATTTGTGAGGTAATATGGAAAACCGTATTGATATATTTGAAGTTCCGAAGGCAGAAGCCGCCGTTGTCCGCACTATGGATATTCATGTAGAGATGAATAGTGAGGGTTGTATGGTTCAGCGGCGTACCAATGCAGGCACAGCATTTCAGAATTTAAAAATGACAGCTTTTTGTATAAGTAATCTAACTATAGCTGCACTATCAGATTTAGATAAACTAGATGAGGTTGTTTCTCCTGGCGCAGTAGGTGCACAAACTGTATTAGCTGACCTTCGTGCATTTTTAACCAGCACACGGGATGCATCTAAAGTAATGGCCGACATGTTCCAGGTTAAGCCACGCTCTGCCGGGGGCCAAGATTTATAATGGTTACATTTATTGTTGATACCAATTTTACTTATGTTGATAGACCGGATCTGGTGCGCACCGCTATTGAGCGGTATTTTGTCATAAAGAAAGATGGGTTTGTTCAAGGTATTGATTTTAAGGAGTATGCTGAATCAGGTAAGGTGCAGCTTAAAACTAAATACCATTCAGAAACAATTAACCTGTATAATTACCAGACGCAGAAGTTTCCCACTGGTCGGCTGGGTTATATTGTTGATTGGTGTTACGATAACGGACTTCCTTGGAAGATTATTGATAATAGGATTAAGCCTGTTCGGCATTTGGATATTGAGTATATAGGACCGCCGTCTGATGGCTCTAATGGCTTACCTGCCAGACCCTATCAAACGAGGGCATCCGAGGTTCTTAAAGAACATGGGGGCAGAGGTATACTTTGGCATGCAACTGCCAGTGGTAAGACTATTACAGCTTCACACATTATTGCGGATTTGGGTGTTAATACATTGTATATGGTACCCTCTATTGAATTACTGGATCAAACGGCAGATGCTTTGACTTCGTTTTTAAAGCTACCTAAAGGGCAGCATATAGGGCGAATAGGTGAGGGGCAGTGGGATGCTCAACCAATAACAGTAGCCACTACGCAAACATTATGGGCTAGGTTTGATACTGAGTTATGTAAGAAGTTGTTGTCCAACACAGAGTTATTAATAGGAGATGAAATCCATCACGTTGGTAGTAAAGACAAGGGTCGTACCACCAAAGATTCAAAGGGTAAAGGCTATGATGTAAACTCCTGGTATATCCTAGCATTGCATTGTCCCGCCTATTACCGAGTAGGTTTAACAGGTACTCCGGGTAAGGATCTGGAGCAGAAGCGATCGTTTATTGAGTTGTCTTTTGGGAGGGTTATAGATAGAGTATCTGCCAGAGAATTAATAGATGCAGGCATTATTTCTGATGTTGAGATTCACATACATGATATTAAATATAATCGAATGTTTCCTGACTTCCCCACTGCGCGTAAAGAGGGTATTTTTTTAAATGATAAGTTTAATGAATATGTGGTGGCTATTACGGTGGCTGAGTTAAAATTAGGTAGAAGTGTATTATTACTTACAGATTCTAAGGCACATCAGGGGCCGATGTTGGAGCAGATATTTGCTCGACAGGGTATGTCGGTTCCTTTTATATCGGGGGAGAGTGGAAGAAAGAGTAGGAAAGATGTGCGGGATAATTTCAAGGATGGAAGTTTAAGGGCGTTGATTGGTACAATATATAGGGAAGGTGTTGATTTTCCAGCTCTCGACACAGGAATACTTTGTGGGGGTGGTAAGGACGAGAAGAAAACTATACAGTTTCTAGGGAGGGTGTTGCGGAAGGCTAAAGGGAAGGACGTTGCACATTTTCATGATTTTAATTTTAAAGACAAGAAATGGCTCCAACAGCACAGCCGGCTGCGCTTAAGCCATCTGATTGAGGAAGAGCTTGATAAAATAATAAAACATCCAGGAATAACTATTTAATTATTGCAATACTATGCTGATTAAACTATATTATTATCTATGTTAAAATATAACACTGTTAAATTGCAGGCTTTAAAATGGGGTATTTCTGAAGGTCGGATCATTAAACTAATAGCTGATGGTCGTATTCCGACTGCTACTAGAATTGGTCGGGCATGGGTACTCCCCAATGTTGTGAAAGACCCTCGTAAATGCCCTGGTTGGCAATTAGGGCGGAAAAGAAAATGAGAAAAAGAAATTTAATTAAAGACATTCCAGGATACAACGGAAAATATCGTATTGGTGAAGATGGGGTAGTATATAGGAGACAGATAACATACATCAAAGTAAAGGGTTTTTGTGATCCTACAGGGTACAAAAGTGTTCGATTATATGCTGATGGGTATAGTGGTGTAAACATGTCTATCCATAGGCTTGTTGCAACTGTGTTTATAGAGAATAAACGCAACTTACCAATTGTACATCACATTGACGGCAACCCTAGTAATAACTATAAAGGAAACTTGGAATGGTCTTCTTATTCACACAATAATAAGCATGCTTATGCGGTTAGTCGTGAGAAATATAATCCGACTATTGATATTCCGAAAGAACAATTTGTTAATCTCCAGGATGCGAAGATAGCTAATCTCTCTAGTAAGCAAGAGTTATTTGTTCCATATTTGTACGATCCAGCATACAAAGTCTCTAACAGAGGGCGTATACTATCTGTTAAGCAGGGTAAAACTAAACTACTGCGTCAGAAGCAGACTAGAGGTGGTTATTGTGCTCTTTCTCTACTGGTCACAGGCAGGGTTAAACATGTAAATATACATCGACTTGTCGCAGAACACTTTATTCCTAACCCAAATAATTTTAAAGTTGTTAACCATAAGAATGGGATTAAGACAGATAACAGGGTTGAAAATTTAGAGTATTGTTCACATTCCTACAATACGCAACATGCTTGGAATACAGGTTTGATTACTCTTACACCAACCAAATTGGCTAAATTACATAAATATGGTTTTAAACCCAATAGGCAGCAGACCTACACCGAGAAATTAAAGCGATGCCGGAGTAACAACCCCTATCAAATTGCTGAGATATCTTCGAACGGGAGAATACTAAAAACCTGGTATTTTGCTAAAGATGTACAACAAGAGATGGGTATAAATAGGAAGTTGATCGGATTATGTGCTAAAGGAAAAATTACTGCTGTTGCAGGGAGAATATTTAGATATGTCCAAGAAGATAATTTGGGTGCTTTAAAGGTAGTGTCTGTATGAGCACACCGCAGGTAATAGATATACAGGACTGGATACGAAATGAGGTGCTGCCTCGTCGTCGCATGGACGCGCATATACATGAGATTGTATTCGGTCAGCCGTCATTAGGGTTTGCTGCTTATGAGGCGGACTATGATATAATCCGTAATCCTACTACGGAGTATATGAAAAGTAATGGGGAGTGCTCCTGTACTGACCCAGTGTATCTTAACAAATGTGTATGTGATAAAAAAGATGCTTTTTACGCTAAGACTAAGTTAGATAGTTCCACAGCTAAGTTTTTCGGACACTATGCAGATTGTTTACGAGTTGTTCCACAATATACTGCTAACACAACAGAAGCGTTGTATCTGGTGCATATTCTGCGGCATATTTTAAAGTACACAATTGAATCACAAGTCACAGGTTGGCGAGTGCAGCTTGAATCCGTACTCAGAACTGGTGGTTTTGAATCATCTATATGCAGTGAAAGTTTACCTATGGCAATAGGGGATCTATTATTAATTTATTTTAAAATGCATACCGAGGGTTTCCCTTTAAAACAAATGGAGGATTTATGAGTATAAGAAGTAAAAACAAGCAAGGCGACAAATCGACGCCAAAGGGAGCCGAGGCTGTAGCTGCCACCGCCGCAAACACGAGTGTTACTAGTGCCACTACAATTAATGTGCCTAATGGTACCTCTATATGGTACTCAACAGGCTATACCCAGACAGACCCTTACGGGCCTGCTACTAATGGTTGGATGGACAATGTCAGCGAGATCGTCAGCACCAAAGCATATATTCACAGAAGATTGCTTAATGGTAAGAAGAAGCGAGGAGACACCACAGGAGCTAACAATAGCAGTAATCGTTTAAAGATACTCTCTCCTATAGTTATGTACCGGTTTGTTAAAGATCGGTTTAGAATCTTAGAACGTTCCCGGCTAGCTACTCGATTAGATAAGGTAGCAAAGCTGATGGAGAATGCGAAAGTGCTAGGACAGATCGCGATGGCTGATCGTATTAGTGAGAGGTTTGGAAAGCTAATAAGGGAGCAGGAGCTACTGGCTTGCGGATATACTAAATATTTACCAAAGAAGTTAGTTCAGCAGTTCATTGACTTGACTACTAACAAGGTAATCAAGTTGACTCCATTAAAGAATTATGTTAGGCCCATTCCTAAAAATGTGCAGAAGGTATTGGATGATGTGCAGAAAAAGAAGTTGTTCGATGGTTACATAATAATGCATACTGATGTCAATAATACCGCAGTAGAAAAGACACGAGAAGAGAAAAAGGACCCTATACTATTTGGTACTCTTGATGACGCACCTGACATTCTATATTTTATTGCCGACTGGATTGATGAATACTGTGATTTAACTTTTGACCAGTTGATTGATACACTTGACCTGACTAAGGAAGAATACAAGATTGAATCTGATGTTGAACAGTCTTTCTTGGACACCATACTTTAAATCACAGGATATGAATTAAATGACAGAATTCAAAGTAACCCAGCAGCAGCAGCTTGAGCTGCTTAAGAACGACCCCGTGCATTATCAGCTTAGTATAACTTGGGATTGGAAGGAGCAAGCATATTGCTTTTCATGTGATTCCAGAACAGCGCAACAGGTAAAGAAAATTATTGATAATTGAGGTACAAATGTCACAAAATCACTGTCCTATCATCGCTATTGTGGGATTAGATCCCAGCAAGCACGTTATCCCACCGTTGCTAATGCATCATCTTAAAAAGATGAGTAAAGATTTTAAAATCGGTTTCATCGACACGCCTGACCTGAGTGAGCGGACGGGGGAGGCGTTAAAAAAGATGGTGGATGAATCTGGCTTTGTGCCTCTACTTAAAGGGGAACAGCCTGTAGTCGTGGAACCTAGTGGCTTGGTAGATGTGTCCGGGAGGCCGTTGTGACTTCGGTAGACTATGCAAACAGTCTTGACCCGCGTATTAAGGCTGCTTATCAGGCAGGTGTATCCGCCGGGCGCAGCCAAATGTGTGATGAGATTTTGCAGGCTAGGGCTAATGATAAACCCACAGCTAAAGAGGTGAATGATGATAGTGTTGGGCAGTGATCACTTATTACGACAGGCAGCGCACTTAGCTAGTAAGCCACCTCTCTTCTCTGCTCCTGGTTTTTTTAGCTTTTTGCCCAGGCAGTTTATGCATATTTGTAACTATTTTAATTATCGTAAGTATCTTAACAAATTGAAGATATGTAAGGTACTTCATAAATATAGCCGCTTGAGAGTGGATTTAAAGACAGGCGCATTATCTGTGCAAATCATGCCTTACGCAAACTTGAGAACGATAGCTATAACTTGTACTATTAGAAACAACTAACAACTATCTACAGGAGTAATTATGGAATTTTTAACAGTGTATGCACAAGAACGGATTACGGGAGAGGTGCATTATGATCTCCCGGTATTAATAAATGGGGAGGCTAACGGCTACACTGGCAATCCTATAAAATTAGATCCAGGAACCATTGATGTGTCTGTAGAGGCTGAGCATGCCGAGTCACACCACATACGACTGGAGAACACCACCGTGACTACTCCTCTTAAAGTAACTATTATGTTTGGGGATGAATATCCTGAAATCCCGGATGTACCAGAATTTGACGGAGGTCCTAATGTTTAAGAAGATTAAACGAGTGTTGCTGGTAGTCTTGACTTTTGGTTTATTGTATGGCCTGACCGGGGCATGTTGTTCCGCACAGTATAATATTGCAGGAAGAAGCAACCCTCCGTCACCAAAGCCAGTAGTTGAAGATGATCAGACCTTAATGTATACTTGTTTTTCTGGTGGCGGCACTCGTGCTATGGCCATGGGTTATGAAGTTGTTGATGCCCTAGCTAAGGTTGATTATAAGGTTTATGTTAGAGGTCCTTCACTTTTTGACACCACCACCCTACGTGAGGAAATAGACTATACATCAGGTGTCTCAGGAGGATCATTCGTAAGTGCGGCGCTAGCTGTTTACCCACAGGAAGAGTGGCCTATATTTTATCGTAAGGGGGTGTCCAGAGATATTCAAGGTAGCATTATTAAACATCTGCTGGCAGTTAAAAACTGGCCAAGATTACTGTCTCCTTATTATAACAGAACAGATTTAGCATCTGAGTTTTATGACCATCGGGTTTTTAAGAATTATACTTTTGGAGATTTGCCACAGAGGCCAGTGGTTTACATCAACACAACAGTATTGGCTGCTCGATCGCACTTTGTTTTTACTGATGAATATTTTAGGTATATTGGTTCGGACATTTACAAATATCCTGTGGGCTTTGCTTGCGCAGCTTCCAGTGCCTTTCCTGTAGGTTTTGCCCCCATGACGCTGCGTAATTACATAAGAACCTATCAATCAGAAGATTCGCTCAGACTGAATGCACATTACAGATACGCGGTAGCTAATGAGCAAGCTGATATACAGCAGCATGCCTGGGCAGACTTATATCGATTTTTACGAGATACATCTAACCAGTGGTTGCATGTATCTGATGGTGGTATTGCGGGGAACACAGGTATTGAGCGAGTATTAGACGCCTGGAGAAGTAACGGTATTATAAACCGAGCGCTGAATGACGTAAAAAATCCGCTGAAACGACTGATTTTTGTAGTTGTAAATGCAGGTGCAGGCGTCCCGGATGGTAGTTGTTCTAAGCGGATGGCGCCAAATGCCTTCAAGGTGTTAATGTATACCACTACCACTTCTATGGACCTAATGTCTGCCACCAGAATTGCGGAGTTAAAAGCACGGGTTGACGAATTGTGGACGATAATTCAACAGTCCAGAACTTTTGATGCTTCTCTGGCTAATTTGGAGAAACCATACTTAATAGAGATAAGTGCCCGAAACTTACCTGAAGGAGTGCTTAAGCAGGCTTTTAATAACATACCTACGACATTTGACCTGCCCGCGGAGCAGTTATTGACTATTAGACAAGCAGTAGCAGAGTTGATGACTAATAACACAGAGTATCAAAGGTTATTACAATCGATAGCAGCAGAGCGTAAATAAATTTAAACTAGAAAGGGCTACCAAATGGCCAACACTTCAAGATTATCACTGCAATGTCAAGTATCTCAGTCACTTATAAAAGCAGACAAGAAGAAGGGTGACTCTGTCATCGTTACTCGCTTTATGGGCTTAGGAACGGTGGGTCTTTTTAAGAACTTCAGTAAGCCTCTGGAAGACGTAGTGTTTAAGACAGTATGCTGGGAGACTGTCAAGACTGGGCAGATCGTCAACGTCTGGGTTATGATTTTAAGAGATACAAAGACGGGAATTGAGTTTGCCCGAATCAAGGGTTGTGTGATTGAGAATATTGTAATTAAATCTAAAGATGGGGAGTTAGAGGTAACAATATCAATTCAACATCGTCATAGTACGCAGCAGCCTTCACTGGAGGCCGCCATTTCTGCTCTGGTCACACTTGAGTTAGAGCCAGATGTTGAGATTCTACCAGGGGCTATGGATGCCGAACCCGCTGAAGAGTAGGTTACCTGCAAGCTGCTCTCAGTGTCCGCATTGGCAGCTTAGTCAGGAGTTCGGATATAAGATATGTGAACTAGCAAACATCGCCGGGTCGCCTAAACATCTACCCGCCGAGTGTCCCCTGCATGGGCGGGATAGAGATGCTGCATATGCCTAGGGCACTATTGCAGTTTACGTGCAGAAGTATACTAAGAGATGTCATAATGACGACATTTATATGTTGTGTTCAATACCATTTACACACAAAACAATTAACGCGGGGTAAACCCGCTAAAGGAGAAAATCAGATGAATTTCGGAAAAGCAATTGAAGAATTGAAACTTAGTAAAAAAGTATCTCGTCAGGGTTGGAATGGAAAAGGAATGTTTCTTGCATTAGCGTATCCTAATACTTCATGCTGCAATGAGGCGATCAAATTTAATCATGGCTATGAAGGTGTATCGCCAATATTGGAAAACTTCATAGTTATGAAAACAGCGGATAATAAACTCGTTCCGTGGCTTGCAAGTCAAACAGATGTACTCGCAGAGGATTGGGGAATCATAGAATAATTAAAGGCAGCGTGTAAATGGTACTAAACACAACAACGGCAGGGCGTCATTAAAACGACGCCCGACCTGCTCTTCCGAGCAGTGCCGAAATGTTGGTTGCAATTTTGGCCGCAAGGCAAAGAAAGGAAAATTATGTTTTTTAAAAACATTGCAAAAGAATTAGGCGAGAAATTTCTATGTCTACAGTCCGCTAATTGTTGTGACATAACAGAATGCAATAAGATAAAGTGGAACCCAAAAACAATGAACGAATCAAAAAATATCGGTTACAATCACAAAGAGTATGTTTTTTCACATAGCATAGTAAATATTCATTCTGGAGATGAGTTTGTTTATTATAAAGAAGCGGTGCAAGACAAAAGGCAGCGTCCAAAAACAGTACGGGTGAGTACACCCCAACCAACAAAGGCAGTACGCAAGCCGAGTACGGCCAGCGCACATGCCTAAATGTTGTGCAAAATACGGTCGCAATACAGAGGAGAAAAAAATGGAAGATAAACCAGTTTACATATGTAACCACAATAATTGCTTACATCGTCCATGTACTGTTATTGGAAAAGTAAATGATAGAGAGCCTAAGTGGTGTCCGTTTGATAAGGGTTCGGCTGATTTTAAATTAAAGACAGCGACCGTACTTCGCACAACAAATGCAAGTAGCAAGTAAACAGCAACTTGCATAAATGTTGGTTGAAATAAGTTTTCGCGCAAGGCAATAGCGCACGCAAGCGTGCTAAAGGAGGAAAGATGACTATTATTCCAACGCTCAAAGAAGTTAAAAAACATATGCCGACATCGGAGAACAAAAGAGAAGCTGAGTGTTTTTTGGCAGGCGTCCAAGAATGTCATGAATTTATAAAAAATAATTTACAAAACGCTGTAAACATTCTCCCGATACAGCTTAAACGAAAGTTTAAAATCTTTCCGTTGCCGCTACAATGGTGGGTTAGCGATTGTTCTGGACAAGGTAAGAACTTTTGTAAAACTACGTGGTGGTATGTGTTATCGGGAAAACATAAAAACCAAAATAAAGTTTTAGGAAGACCATAAAGGCAGCGACATAGCTAAATGTTGTACGCAATACCGCGCAAGACATAAAACAAAAGGAGAATATGAATGGCAAAAGAATTTTCAGTTCACAGTTCAAACATAGGAATCTATGTTGATGGTAATTTACAAGGGCTTGAGGATATTGTAAAGATGCTATACGCCTACGAAGAGGCTCTTGAGTTGATGTACACTAAGATGGCTCCTGCTTATAAGCTGGCTGGTAAATTCAAGGCGTATCTTGAACACAATAAAGAAGTTATTTCTGGCCTCGAAAAAGAAATAGAAGAATTACAGAAAACAGTAGAACCAAAGGCAGCGCGGTAAAGCGTACAACAACGGCATGGTGCCATTAAAACGGCACCAGACCCGCTCTTCCGAGCGGTGCCGAAATGTTGGTTGAAATTAAAATTGGCGCAAGGCAGTAACGCGCCTTACAGGCTCGAAAGGAAAAGATGGAAAAAATAAAAACAGATTCAGATGGAGTAAAGGCAGCGGTAGCTTTGTTAAGTAGAGAGCTAGATTTGATTTCAAGGATGCACATTGAGAGTGTTTGTCTTGCTGTGATAAACAGGTATAACGCCTCTGCGGATTCAGCCGAGCTGGTTAGTGTCGCGTATGATATGCTTGACCAAGTTATAAATGGTGGATTTGTTATAAGAATTTCTAAGTTAAAAATACTTTGCGAATCGCTATTAAAAGAAAAAAGTCCAGCATATATGAAAAACAATCTAAAAGAACTAAAGGCAGGCGCGAATTAAACATCAAGTAGTACGCAAAACCGCCGCAAGGCAAAAGGCGACAAATGGATGATGACGAAGAAGATTATATAAACATACGGACTCACATTGTTTGCGGTATAATGGTTTACGACAGCATGCACGATATGATATTAGCTGGCCTTTGGGAGGACAAAAAAAATGAAGTACGAAAACTATTACAATCAATTTAAGAGTGGCGAACCAAGAATTAGAACACATCACTACTTGATAACAAGGAGAAAATTATGGGACTTTTTGGAGATTTACTAGCTGCACCATTTAAAATAGCTGGCGGAGTGACTGAGGCATTAGGAGAGGTGACAGGCACTAGTAAGATAACTAATATTATTTCTAAGCCACTTGATGCCGCCGGAGAGGCGCTCGAAGAAATAGGCGAAGATTAAGAGCACTGCAAATATACCGATGACATAAGGCGTATAGATATTATGAAAACCAATATAGAATTTGAGGCATGGTTTGCCCAATGGGATGATACTCCCGAAAATGATTCAGAGTATCCAGACCCCGGCAGTACAAAAGAAGCCATGCAGCAGGCATGGGAAGCCGGACAAAAACAAATTAAGAGTATGAACAATAAGGATATTACAATAAGGCCACCAACACCGTCTATCCCAGCTTGCCCCAAATGCGGTGCCAGGATGGCTGTTAATGGTATAGGTAGGTGTTGCACTAACCTGGTCTGTCAAGAAGTAGAGTTACACATGTATAACGAGAAAGGTGCAGAATGAAAAAGAAAGTAGAGATTAAAATTTACCAGCAGGACTGGATGCCCGGTTTTGCTGCTTATTTAGGTAACTCCCTCACTACAGACGGACATGCAAAAGTTGTTCTTAACCTAGGCTCTGTATTGGCCATGGTTGCTGCTAAGGAAATTCCTAAAAGTGAAGTTCCATATGTGGTTGCTGAATCTATAATGCATGAGGTTATGCATGTACTTGAAGAGTGGGCGGGAGTTGAATTCAATGAGACTAAAGTTGAGGCTCTCATTTATAAGTATGGTGAATTGTATGCAAAGAAGGCTTCTAGTAAACGGAAGCCAGGTCTTACTAAAAAACGTAAGAAGGTAACATGTTGAGGAAGTTTTTATTGACGCCGTGGACATGTTTTTGGTCCCTGGCGTTTTCATTTATGTATGCGCACGGAATCCCGATACCATTTGTAGGGGTAATCTTCGGATGGGCTATTGGCTGCAAGGGTAAAAGGATAAAATAGAATAGTTATTTGTGTTATACTAATTAGGAGGTTAGGATGAAATTTCAAGAAGCATTCCAAGTTTTTACAAAAACATTAAAAAAAGATAAGGCACTTTATCAAGCCTATCAAGCCAATATTGCTATGGCTTACTATGATTGTGCCAGATGGGAAGGTAGTCGAGATTCTTCTGTCAAACGGCACGCTATTGGTAATAGGGCAGCTACTTACTTCTTAGACCTGCTCTTACGACCCACCGCTAAGCCTTCTAAAGGTAAGCCTGCCACTAAACCAAATATTCCATTGACAGACGCTAAGCAGAAGAAGAGGGGTAAATGTACGAAATAATTTACGCAGACCCGCCTTGGTCTTTTAGTAACAAGAAGACCGGTGGCTCCATGAAGAGTGGATCGGCCGCTCAATACAGCTGTATGAGTATTAAGGAGTTGGCCAGCTTGAATGTACAGTCCCTGTGTGCAGAGAATTGCGCCCTCTTTATGTGGTGGGTAGCGTCGATGCCTGATGAAGCATTACATGTTGCCCGGAGTTGGGGATTTAAGTTCAAGACCATGACCGAGTTTGTATGGAATAAGACCACAGTGCATGGTAAGCCTTTCTTTGGGATGGGATTCAGCACTCGGCAGGGGTCTGAGAGTTGTTTGCTGGCCGTTAAAGGAGACTTCAAGCGTATCTCTGCATCAGTCAGGGCTGTTATCACACACCCGATTCTAGCCCACTCAGAGAAGCCTGACATCTTTAGGGATAGTATTGTTGAATTGATGGGGCCACTGCCTCGTTTGGAGATGTTTGGTCGTAAGGCAGTTCCCGGCTGGGATATGTTCGGCGATGAGGTTCCTGATTCTATAGAAATTCCTGCGGTAACACGCATTATTATGCCGGGTAAAATAAAAATAGGTGCGTATACCTTTGATAACAAGTGCCCACAAAGCTGTCCTGGTCATGGCGAGGGGGTTAGAGATTACGATTTATGCAGGTGGTGTCCCATATTCAACTGTGGACCAGAAGGAACCATTGTAGGCTGCTCCCCAAAAGAGTATCGTGTTGATTGGGCAGCTATATGGCATGCTTGGTTTGGTACGGATATGAAGGATTATCCGCAGTTATCCATAGTTAATATCGTGGACAGCTGTGCAAATGCTCTTACTGGAGGCCAGCATGAAAATGCTACATGATGATTGTTTACGGGCTATGCCCCACATAGCGGATGCGGTGATAGATGCCATCATATGTGATTTGCCTTATGGTAGCACTAAATGCCCATGGGATATTTTGATACCTTTTGATAGTCTATGGAGTAGCTACAAGAGAATTTTAAAAGCAAATGGTGTAATTATTTTGTTTGGTCAAGAGCCTTTCAGTTCATTATTACGAATGTCTAATTTAGCCTGGTACAAGTATGACTATTATTGGGAAAAAGAAAGATTAACAAATGTAATGCAAGTCAAGCGGCGTCCGGGTAAGGTGATAGAGACAATATCAGTTTTCTATAACAAACAACCTACGTACATTCCTCAGATGGTAAAATATGCCGGGAAGATAGTTACAAATAAAGTTTTAGCAGGTAAATTAGGGACACTAATAGATCAGGGGGCTAAAAAAGTATATGAATATAAAGATACTGGTTATAGGTATCCAACCCAGGTATTAAGATATAAACGAGATACCCTGGTAAGTAATCTGCACCCAACGCAGAAACCTCTGGCATTATTGGAGGAATTGATTCGTACTTTTACTAAAGTTGGCGATTTGGTATTGGATAATTGCATGGGAAGTGGTACCACAGGGTTAGCTTGTAAAAATCTTGGCAGGAACTTTTTAGGTATAGAAAAAGATAAGCATTATTTTGAGATAGCCGTAGAAAGGCTTCGTGACCTATGATGATCTACACCTCTTATTATGCCAAGTATAAAGGAGCTAATCCGGTGTCCATTGCAGGTCGCTGCCCTGTGTGGTACAAAGGTCGCGAGTATAAGAAGCTGGCACCTAAATATGATTTTTTTAAGAAATATAAAGAAGACGGTAATGAGGCGGAGTACACGGCAGCTTTTCAGGCGCAGGTACTTGACCTGTTGGACCCGGCAACCGTCCTGTCTGAACTAGGAGAGAATGCTGTTTTATTGTGTTGGGAGAAGAGTGGGGAATTTTGCCATCGCCATCTCGTAGCTAAGTGGTTGCGGGATAAATTGGGGATTGAATGTACAGAGTTGTAGCACACTATAAATTAACCTAAACTTTACGCATGCAATTTTTTTGTTGCATTTATTTTTTTAATTAGTTATTATATACACATGTTGGAACAAAGGCTGAACTGGGATTTGCAAGAAGAAGTAGGGCACTGGGCTGTGCAAACCTTTCCGAAGGCGACACACACCTCCATCACTGCGCATATGTACAAGGAGTTACAGGAGTTACGCGCAGCAAAAACTACACTCAATAAAGCAGAAGAGTGTGCAGACCTTTACCTCATGTTGCTGCACCTGGCACATATCAATGGTTTTGATCTATTCTTATCCGGTCGGCACAAACTAGACATATGCCGAGGCCGCACCTGGTGCAGACCCGATGCGGAAGGTGTGGTTGAGCATGACCGATCTAAAGAGAAGAACCTTATAAAATTTAAAGCGGTTAAAAGGAAACGATAATGTCCAAAGTATACATAACCATTGGGTTACCGGGAAGTGGTAAATCAACCTTGACTCGCTGGATGTGTGATAACGATCCCAATCTACTCGCCGTGAATAAAGATGCACTTCGTACCATGATTTTTGGAGGGATGTATAAATACGATCCCATATTTGAACCTATTGTTAAAGAGACTTCGGTTCTGTGTGCACTTCATATCCTTCATGCCGGGTACGATGTTATCCTAGATGAGACTTTTTTATCTAAGGCTCGTCGTGTTTGGTGGGTTTCTTTTTTCAAGGATAGAGGTTTTAAAACCACTTATCTTCATTGTACAGAGATGACTTATAACGTGAGAAATAGGATGCATGGAGGAGGTCGGGGTTACAGTGCCGAGCATTGGCGCAGAGTCATTGATGAGTTGGGGGTAACTTATGAACCGCCCACTATGGATGAGGGTTGTGAAGAGATTCAGATACACGCCATGCCTATATTGGAGGTGCCTGATGTCCATCCCTAAACCAACAGCAAAATTGCCGGTGGTTGAATTGTATATGGTAGATGCTAAAAATCCTCGATTATTTGTGACCGGATACGGCGGACGCACAACTAAGCGAGCGTTGTGTCCTCAGTTGGACCTGGATGCTCCAGACCATTTGATTTGCCCTAAAGGGATCACTTGGAGATACGTGCGTCTTAAGAAACCTACAGTATAAGAGAAAGGTTAATTTATGAACACTGCCAAGATTTATGTAGATACTCAGAACCACGAGTGCAGCATTATGCAGATGGTTACACGGGAGCCTGCTTGGGCTGCTAAGAAAATCCAAGAGGGTGAGAAAGCAATTGAGGAAGTTAAAAAAATTAGAGAGACTTTTAACTCTTTCCAAAAGTTTCTGGTAGAGGTAAGAGACACAGTGGATGTAAGCAAAAATAGGCTCGGTCTGTTGGCACAAGTATTAGATAAGATACCACTAGAAGAGGCACCTAAAGCCACTTTTCCTACCATGGTATACGATTTGTTATTCAGCAAGAATGTACTAGAAGAGGCCGCAGAACACGCAATTGACGTGTTGAATGGTGCCCTTGCAATGAACGCAGAAGCTATTAGTAAACTGCTGCTTTTTAGCATTCCCTGCCCTCCTGAGTTAGTATCACACCCAACCATTCAGGTACGACCAGTGCTTAAATCAGAAGTAAGTACAGAACAGTATGAGCTGTCGGTACTGGGCTTGATTAATGGTCTTTTTGGATTAGCTGAGGAGGGGCGAGGACGCATAACTGCGCAATGTGCGACGGAAACTTCACTTATACATTCTTTTATTAAAACACGGGCGGAGACACAATGAGGGGCACATTTAACATAATGTGGATGACTCTGCTTACGTGTGTAACAGTGGTTGCTGTCATACTGGAGGTGGTTTTAGTGTTTTTTAAATTAACAGACCAACTTGATTGGCCTTGGGCTGCCTGGTCTTCTAAGGCAATACTTATACCCCTGATGGTTTTAGGCATTCTTGTTACGCTAGAAATGCTAGTTCGCTGGGGTTACGCTATTGCCACCGCATTATGTACTATACTGATGAATGCTTGGTGGCGACGCACCAAACGTCGTAATGGGATGGAGGATTAATACGATGACCAGGGAAACATCTATAGAAGTATTCAACACTCTGGAGGCCAGCGGTGTTCTATCTGACAAACGGTTGGAAGTATTTGGTTACATCGCACGTAATCCAGGTTGCACAGCCTATGATGCGGAAGAGACATTGCAGCCTCGTAACCGCAGCACAGTTAATGCCCGTTTTAGTGAGCTGGTTAAGATGGGCCTTATAAGGGAGATAGAGGGAGAATTTAAAGTCCAGCACGGTAATAGACGCATCACTTATATGATAACAGGCATAACTCAGCCTAAAAAGTTAGAGAAGCAGATGACAGGGCCACAGAAGCAAGCCGTGATGTTTAATGCGCTGCTCAAGGTTCGTCAGATGGCTGCTAGATATGACTGTCCAGGATGTATAGACATACACACATTGGTCGGAGATACACTTACACGAGTTAATTCATAATCAGCATACCGGAGGTTTTATGGCAACTAAAAAACGACTTAAGAAACAGATTAAAAAATCAAAAAAGAAGGGTGTGATAGAACAGGTTGCGGCCACGATAGAGCAAGAGATTTTATCAAAGGTGAGCTGTGATAATGACACCTGCGGACATCATGTAAAAGGCAGGTGTACAGCGCAGACCCTGGCATTGACTAAAACGTGGGTAGGACATATGACATTCTATCGACTGGTATGTATTTCTGCCACTGATTACATAGGTAAGAAATATTAACAAGGTAGTAATACAATGTTAAACCTATTTGGTAAAGTTTGTCAAATTGTCATGTTTGTTAGTTCGGCACTACTGGAGATTTTACGAGATAGATGCCCAGGGTGCAGATGTAGAGAATGTTCTAAATGTAATAAACGCTAGGGGTTATAATGGCTGCACTTGATCATTTAATGAACGTGGTGAATAAGGCGACTTGTCCGTATAGACATACAGGCAATAAACCTACCAATAAAGTTATGGATGCTCTGTGTGAGGCACAGTTGGCTATGGAGGCAGAGTTGGCAGGGGCTAGTTCGGTGCGCCCAGCGCAGCCTAACGCTCTGGAGGCTGTTCGTATAAAACAGATATTGCGGATTGTGCATGAAGTTTTATATCAGCATATTCAGTTGTCTTTTCAAGAGGCAGAAGAAGTTGAACATTGCATGTTTAAGTTGATACATGACATTATCAAACCATCCGCCATAGATCCTAAACTTAATCCGCGGCCTGATTTTGATTTTGAGGATTTAAAGAAGATAGATGCTGCTAAAGCACAGTTGGAGGATCTGCTCGACCATTATGGTTCGCAGTTGGATAAGTTTGCTTTTGAAGTAATTAAAGACACATTGGCGCGGAAGGGTTCTCTGTACGACCCGCAGAATGAGGCAGAGATGAAAAAAAGTGAAGCAGATATTAGTAAGAGTGTTGATGATAGCACAGGAGGACATATGCCCTAAAATCAATGTGTTGTCAGTAATTTAGGATATAGTGTTTTTAATTTAACAAAAGAGGTATCTAATGATGGCTCAGTACTCAGATTCAGACGCAGATTTTTTAAAGTTTATTAAACATCCTATAGTCAGGAAAATAGGTTTTGGTATCTTGTTAATTATTTTGTTTCTATTTTTAAATCCGGTAAAGATAATTGAGTCCAATGAGCGAGGTTTACGCTTTACCCTGGGTTCCTTATCCAAGACTGTTTTACAAAGTGGTGCCCATTTACGAGTACCTATTATACAGACCATAATTGCAGTTGATATTCGACCAGTAGAACTCAACTCTGCTATTCCGGTAGGGCCAGATGGCGCCATAACTAAAGATAACCAGACCGTTGGTGCTAAGTTACGAGTATTTTATGTATACAAACAGAGTGATTTATTGGTCATGTGGAAAGATTATGGGGAAGATAAAATAAAGAGTTTGATAGAGTCCGCTATAAAAGAGAGCTTCAAATCTGCCATCGGGGCGTATACTATATTTGATATCCCACTTAGTCAAAATCAAATACAATCTTCGGTTATTGCTGATATCAGGAGAAAATTAGAAAAGTACCCTATAGAGCTTACTGAGTTACGAATAACAAATTATGATTGGTCAGATCAATTTGATGCACAGATTCAGGCCACCATGGAAAAAGCACAAGAGGCTAAACAGAAGGAACAGGAGCTTAAGGTATCGGAACTGGAGGCGCAGAAGATTGTTAAAAAGGCAGATGCCGATAAGCAAGCCACTATTGTTAGAGCAGAAGGGGGCCGAGAGGCTGCCAGGTTGGATGCGGAGGCTATGGTACTAAAGGGCGAGGGTATTCGTAAATTCAATGAATCTATTCGGGCAACTAAAGATATTGAATTAAAATTAAGGGAACTTGACATTGAAAAGATGCGCGTTGATAAGTGGGATGGTGCTTATGTTCCTACGAATAATTACGGCCCAATTCCTATTGAAACAGGCCGATTGAAGGGGCAGTAAATAGGCTTTTTGAGTAAGTCCAGTTTACTTTTTCTCAGATAGAGGAAGGAATACTTTATGCCAAAAGTAGCAGTATGTACCGATTTGTGTCCAAGAGTAATATCTGTTATTGTTTCACTCGTCTCTAAAGGAGAGGGTACAGTGGAGTCGCCTTATTACAGAGTTCGCCAGTATCACACTTTAGAAGGAGAGTTTTTGGCAGAAGGTCCTGCATGCTATGAAGGTATAACGAGGATAACAGAGTCATGAAGAAGAAAAATGAACGGGTAGAATATCAATACCTGGATTTGGAGCATTCAAAGACTAAGCAGGTGGTGCATATTAAAATCGGTCCTTGCCCAATTGCTGCCTGGAGTCTTGAGCCGTTTGTAAAGCAGGCATTTAAGGAGCAGCAGGTTAAGTACAGTAAGTTCTGGATTATTAAAAAAGCCTGGTATCTTTAGCGACGATCAAGAAGTAAAATAAGGAGACGCACAATGATTCGAAAATTTAGGGATGGTAGTATGGAGTTGGAGATATTTGTCAATTTTGTAATTGATAAGTCTCTTCCTAAATGGGCTGTTGAAAAGAAGGTGGAGGTGCCTGGGGATAGTAATGATCCTATGTCTGAGGAAGAAGGTGGTGGTGATAAGTTTACAGTGTCCGTCAGTCGGCAGGCATTTAATATGCGCTTGGATACACAGCCTGCGACACCTCCTGTTCCTCTTTTTGGAACACGGCTGGGCCAGTTTGAAGAGGATTCTGATGAATTCACCGTCAAGACTATTAAGCCACGTCGTACACTGAAGAGTCGTATTTTAGGGCTACTCTTTTCTTCTGCAACAAAGGAGCCTAAGAAAGATCCGCCTAAAGAAGTTGATTGGTTTTTTAAGGCAGTATTTAACAGCCTGAGCCAGGCAGAGAAGTTTAACGAGGATTCCGCGGCCTTAGTGGAGCAAGTGGCTCAGGCTAAGCAGTTGGGGCAGCAGGCTTTGTTGGAGAAGTTAATAACCTCTTTGGATATCAAATTGTACGAAAATCAACTGATAGCTGTGGGACAAGGGCGCTATATTACAGATTCAAATGTTATTAAGTTTGCTACTGAGTCTATGCGCGGGCTTAGGTTGGATTGGATTAGGAATTTTATAAGACCTATTCCATCGGCGGTCGGTATACTCAAAATAGATGCAGATAAGTTAAAGGTATTCGATAACTATGTGATCCTTCATTATGACCCAGAGGGTAAGGCTACTGCTATGACGATAGAAGAGGAGCAGGCGGAGTTGGCCAGACGTCGTGATCCCATCTTGTTTGGTGTAATTTCAGGCAGTCGTAAGCTGTACTTTATTGCAGATTGGAAGGATGAGATATGTGACTTGACCTTCACAGATTTGTTAGAAAGACTATCAAACCCGGCTAGCCAATTACATAGGCACGGTCCTGTTTTAAATCAGGGTGTAGTGTGAGGTTTATATGAAATATTACAGAATAGTAAAGAAGCACAGATATTGGATTCAAGAACGTTTCTTTTTCTTTCTTTGGCTATCCATGTACACTGCTGACCATGGATTTGATACAGAAGAAGAAGCCCTCGCAAAGCTCGCTACGATAGTTAAGCCTAGTGTGTCCGCCAGGAAACCGGAAGTATGCAGAGTGTTTGCGGTAGATAAAGGAAAGATCACAGATGTGACACTTACAAGAACTAGTGACACCATATAACCATTTATTTCAAAGGAGGCGTTATGCCAAGAGTCAGTAAGATTTATTCACCAGGAATGTCCAAAGCACAGTTTAAAGCTCGTCTTAAGGAGCTGCAAAAGGAATTTAAGACCGATGGTGCTATCGGTGCGCAGTTTGGGATCTCTCGTCAGGCTATTCATCAGTTGCGAGAGAAGTGTAAGATTAAAGCGCTCACCAGCCGCAATGTTCCTCGTAATCGGGAGATTACTAAACGTTACAATGGAGGAGTGCATCCATTCAAGTTGGCGCAGGATTATGAAATGAGTGTATCGCAGATATACCGCGTATTGAATAGTTCAAAAGGGAAGAAGTAGGATATTTGTGGCAACGTATAAAGAAACTACAAATTACACAATAAAGGAAGCGTTTGACGCATATGATAAGCAGAATCCGCATGTATATGAGGCTATGCGAGATCGTGCGCTTGCTGCTATTAACGCGGGTAAACGCAAGATATCGTTTAAGTTAATTTTGAATGTGATACGTTGGGACTATTATATGGGAACTCATGATGCCACTTGCTCATTTAAGATTAATGATGCTTATTCAGCACACTATGCTAGAAAATTTGTGGAAGACTATCCTCGGTATGAAGAGCATATAGAATTTAGAGCATTGCGCAGTGAATAGTTGTCTTTCAGGGGGTCTGTTGATGCAGGCTCCTTGTTTTGTTGTTTAAAAACTCCGGGTCAGGTGCCCGGGGTTTCTTTTACGGGAGTAGATGATATGAAATTTAGATACCTAGTGGATTGTGTAGATGAGGCTGCTCGGGATAGATTTGTGACGGCGATAGTGCAGTCAGAAAATATGACGGGTGTAACTGTATTTGGTGATACAGTGTACCCGGAACCCACGATACCATCATTAATATTCTTTCCACCTTGTAGACATGAGTTTAACAAGGTGGGTTCAGGAATCCGCTGGTGTGCTAAGTGTGGCTCTTTGGAATATGAGAGTGCGATCTCTGGGCAGTTTAATTATGTAAAGACTCCAGAATATTTTAAGGTCATCGATGTATCACCAGATACTCCACCTATAACTACAGGAGAAGGATAATGGTTACTCTTACATACGAAGCCTGGAAGGCTGAAGGTGTTGCACTGTTTGGTGAAGACGCCACAAATTGGCGTTTCAAGTGTGTGCGCTGCGGCAATGTGCAGACCATTAAGGATTTCTTGGCTGCGGGAGTCTCCGAGGAGACTGCACGTAATACAGTGTTCTTTTCCTGCTTAGGTAGGTTTAAAGAGGGCGTTGGATGTGACTGGACACTGGGCGGGTTGTTCTCTATAAATAAGCGACAAGTGATACGGCCTGACACCGACCCGGTTCCAGTGTTTGAGTTTGATTCCCCCGTGGGTTGGCAGGGCGAGGTAATTGCGAAAGAGACCACAACCATGAAAGAGGTATAATGCTCTTTTATATTAGTTATAGAAAACCATTGTATTTTATTTAATATTATCCTATATTAAAGACATGAAATTATCAACATATGCAAAAAAACTGGGTGTAACATATCGTACGGCCTGGAATCACTATCAGCAAGGAACTATACCTGGGGCATACGCTCTAGCAAATGGGACTATTATTGTACCCGAAGATAAAATATCAGCGATTGGATTAACGGCTACATATTCTCGCGTTTCTTCTTCTGAGAACAAAACTAACCTTGTAGCTCAGTCAAAGCGAGTGCAGGAATTTTGTGCGGCTAAGGGTTGGGTTGTTTCTTTTGTTGTTGAGGAGTGTGGTAGCGGGCTTAACGATTCAAGAAAAAAATTAGAAAAGCTCTTGGATAATAAGCTGGTTACTCGTATTGTGGTAGAGCACAAGGATCGCCTTACGCGCTTTGGCTTTAATTATTTGAAAAAATTATGGCCTGGAGATATTGTCGTAATAAATGAAGCGACGGAAGACGAAAAAGACTTAATGCAGGACTTCGTGTCTCTTGTTACGTCTTTCATGGCACGCCTTTATGGTCGAAGACGTAGTAGACGTGTAACAGAAAAACTTATTAAAAAACTAAACGATGATTCAAAAAGCATATAAATTTAAAATTTATCCAAATGCTTCCCAAGCAGTTTTGTTAAACAAGACTTTTGGTGCTTGCCGTTATGCTTGGAACCAGTGGGTTGAAAATTTTAATAAGCCAAAAGAAGAAATCAAAGTTTTTAACACGCCCAAACAATTTAAAACTGACTTAGGCTGGATGAAGGAAATTAGCTCAGCCGCTATTCAACAAAAAGAGCAGGACTTCTTTGCGTTCAAGCAGCAGTTTTTTAACCAGAAGCGCAAAACTAAGTTAGGTAGACCAGCGTTTAAATCTCGTAAGAATAAGCAGTCTTATAGATTACCAAATCAGAAGTTTTACGTCGAAGACACTAAAATCAGGTTGGAAAAGATTGGTTTCATTAAGGCTGTTTTTGATCGCGCAATTCCTGTTGGTGTGAAGTTTATAAATTGTACTATTAGTAAAGATGTAGTTGGTGACTTTTTTGTGTCTATCCTTGTGGAGCAAGATGTCCAACAGTTGCCTAAAACAGGAAAGACCATAGGTATTGACGTGGGGTTAAAGTCTTTTGCTGTATTGAGTGACGAGACTGTTATTGATAACCCAAAATTTTTCAGAGAGAACCAATCTGGATTAAAGCGGATTCAACAGCACTTGTCTCGCAAGGTCAAAGGTTCTAACCATTATAAAAAAACCAAACGACAGGCAGCAAGAGTTCAAAGAAAAACTGCAAGACAACGCAATTACTTCCTGCACAATGTCTCGTCCTATATTGTAAATAATTTTGATGTTATCGCAATAGAGGATTTAAACATTAAAGGAATGGTGAAAAATCATTGTCTTGCTAAGTCTGTTCATGACGCTTCTTGGTCTGAGTTCTTCAGACAACTTGATTACAAGGCCGCGTGGTACGGGAAGACATTGAGGGTGGTCGGAAGGTTTGAACCCACGTCCAAGACTTGTAACGTGTGTGGTTTCTATTATAAGGATATGACTCTTGACATAAGAGAATGGGCTTGTCCTTGTTGCGAGACTGTACACGACAGAGATGTAAACGCAGCTAAAAACATTTTAAAACAATCCGTAAGAGTTGATGCGGAGCTACAGACGTGGAGTGAGTATCAGACTTTAGGAAACCAAACTGAAGCGACTCTCTGTGAAGTGTCGAGGGTTTTATGAAAAAGGAATACTTTTCTATACAACCCACAACTATGAGTCCTAGAACTTGGAATATGTTTTCTCACGAGGGTAAAGACTTTGCAGGAGGCATCAAACTTATAGATACTCACGCTACTATGAGAATAGCTGAGTTCTATGGTAAGGATAACATTGTACCGGTGTTAGTCACAGAAGACCCAGCAGGTGATTTTAGGGGTTGGCTCGCAAAAGGTGACCTTATTCCTGAGATGATATACCACAAGAAGGTATTTGAGATATGCTTTGCTTATGGGTCGGCGGTAGAAGTGGAGAAGGGTAGGGGCGAGGTGATACCTCTTAAGATAGAGAGGACGCTTTAATGGTTTTCAAGCAGACGCCTATGATTGAGAGTATGGAAATTGCCGTTGTCCGCATCTTTGATAACTCTGATAATATAGTTACAAATGTTGTGATATTTTTGAAAAGAAGGGATTGCTAATTATGAAGTATTATATCTCAACACAGATTCACGGAGAAAAAGAAGTTGATAAAGAGACATACATTGCATATGAGCAGGCTGCGGGTTTTATTTCTAAGTTTGGCCGAGATGCGGTTGCAACCGCATCCTTCTTTTTTGGTGGCCTTATAAGTGGTCGTGTTGATTATTCTGAGAAGGTTGAAACGCCTAATTTAATTTCTGAAGCACCTAAAGTCTGTAGTAGATCAACTGATTGCGCGTACATTAGAGTGGAAGGGCATTGTAAAGGGGTAACCTGTAAGGTATACGACCCAATTACAGCACTGGAGTCTGCGGAGCGAGACCTAGGTGACCGGGATCTTGACGATGGATGCTGATTACTAATGCAGGGAACATTCTATGGACATTTTGTTTATCGGAGGTCACACGTATAAGAAAGGCAGGGTATAGTGCGAGCAAAGGTCTTAAATAAAGCAGGTGACGTCAAGGAGCTGAACGGGCATAAGGATGCATTTACTCGCTGTATGCAATACTTTATAGGGCGGACGATATTGTTTAAGAAGCATCCTCTTTATAAGGGTTGGTATAGACGAAGTGGTTCTTATTTTTTAGCTTGGCATCCGTCATGGCTTCGAGAGGTTAAGAGGGTAATTAAAAAAGGCTCTAAGACGGTCTCATGTACTGCAAAAAGAAAAAGGGGTGATTGATGGGAACGCAAGTTAATAAAGCGGCCTACGAGGCACTAATTAAAGAGGACATGGATGCAGTAGTGGCCGAGATGTCGAAATCCCCGGAGCGAGCACATGTGATTCAGATTCTCCAGTGGTCCGTTGATGCATTATATCCATCCACAGCAAGATTTGAGCAGTCTTCAATATGACTTTCAGTGCTGATATAGACTGCCCGCATTGCACAGCGGTATTCCCTGTAAAATTACATGAGGGGGATCAGGGCAGCTGTCCAAAATGTGGTGCTAAATTTTTTATAGACAGCATAGGTTTGGATCATGATTGGTGCTTCCCTTCGTGGGAAAATCAACCTATCCAAGCCACAAACCACGAGACATCTAATTGATTACTCGACCTTAAAATAAGAAAAGCCGAGGAGCCTCGGCTTTAAAGGAATTAAAAATGAATGTCTCCAACCTCGAATCTGTATAACCGGTCATTCAGCCGGTTTTATTAACTTATATCTCTAATGATCGCACGCCCATTGCAGGCGGTGCATTCTTTAACTCTGTTATCCTGTTTTCACAGGCTGTCACTCCATCCACAAAACCAACCTTGTATCCGCGCTGGAACTCGGCGGCTGTTTGTGCATTGGAATCTATTGTAGGACTGTTCATACCTTAATCCTCTATCTTATCACCAATCACCTTGCCTGCTGCTGCTCCGCCTACCGCAGCTACGCCTCCGACGACTGCCGTAGTCCCGGCAACAGTTCCTGTGATCGCAGCTGCTGACGCACTGGCCAATGCTGCTCCACTTAAGGTACTAATAGCTGTGCCGGTCCCGGCCGCACCTAATAGTCCTGCCGCTCCGGCGATTGGAAGTATCACGGGTGTCAATAATACCGCAGCACCACCTGCCGCCACTGCCCCTACGGCAATACATGCAACTTTGAATGGATTCAATCACGCCTCCAGGTTAAGTAAAGAAAGCCGACCAACCAAGGCCGGCTTTATATTTCGAAACTTTCATTAATGAATAATATATACTCAAATCCATGCAATGTCAACATTTATTTTTTAGTTACTTGATCAGCTTTTAATAGCTTTTAGGGGTCAGTAGTTGTAAACTCCATAACCCAGTTCAACTTCTCGTGCATTTAGTAGGTGCAGATGTTATTTTGTAGTACATATAGTAATAGGATGATCTAAATCGAAAAAAGGGGTTATTATGTCACAAGGTCCCGCCAATCCAGAGAAATGCGGTAAGAAGATAGACGAATCTGAGTATGTGTGGATTATCACGTCACATATTAATCAGTCCACGCCGGATGCCAAGCTCATCCGCATGTTGAAGGAGAAGTATGGGTTTAAGGTTAGCTTGCCGAGTCTGCTGGCGTTTAAGCGTAATTACTACCCGACACGTCTCACCATGCTGAAGAAGGAGACCATCAAGTTCAAACAGGAGCAGACGGGTCAGATACAGACCTTTATTGATGAGTCTCTGAGACAGGCGGACGCTATTGAGGTAGAGATTGGCGGCATGACGAAGCAAGTTGAACTCGTTACCCGTCAGCTGGATTTTGTCCGTAAGTTTGAATGCTTGTTCCAGAACGCCATTGATCGCTATGTGGATGCATACGACCCGGCTTCGCCTGATCCGTTCTTATACACCTCATCACCTAAATCTGAGGCCCAGCGTCTGCTGACGGAGGTAGTTACGGGTATGGGTGAGGAGGGGCGTAACGCGCTGGTGGCATATGTTCAGACTCGAAACGCTTTCCCGCTGGTTAAATTGTTCACGCTTCTCACAGCCAAGTTGAAAGACCTCCGCATGGCGAAGCACGACATTCATAAGAACATCTTCAAATCATATAGGAATCTATCCATCTCTCAGGAGATGACAGTTATATTTGAGCGTTATAACGGTATCATTGTGGAGGAGTTCTTCCCGGACAAATCCAACATAGATGCGCAGAAGTTCGCCAGGGTTAATCAGAAGGTACGCGCACTCTTTGATGAACTCAATACACGTTATCAGGGCGTAGAGACTCCGTCTGACCATGGCCGTAATCCTACCACCGAGGAAATACAGAAGCTAGACCAGGGCATCATGCCTACCTCATCTCCAATAGAGGAACCCGCCTTAAAAGGTCAGAAGGGACGCCAACCAGCTAAATCCACCGTCATCGCACGTGAACGCGCTAAAGCCGCAGCCACCACCGCCGTGATAGAGGATACCGAGGATAGCGAAATAGAACCCACCTCTATGGAAGTAGAACCGCCTGACTCCGATACTACCGACTATACACCTGAAGAGGCCGCTACGGTATATAAAGAGATAGAGACCCAAGCAGCCGAACCCGACCTATTCAGACAGGCACTAGGAGATGAAGATACACGCGGAGAATCACATGCCGAGTAAGCTCATCACCATGACCGACCTACTAGCGGATGCCGAGTCCTCAGATACACTGGGATACGCACACCGAGAGTATATAAGGAAAGCAGATGAGGAATGGGTAACCAGAGCGGATATAGCATTCAACAAGGCCACACATCTTCACCAGACACTCCAGGAAGCCGCCAATGCTACACCCTCAGATATACCTTACAAGACACCTTCTACCGGAGGAGCGGATAGTATATGAACCCCACACCCATATCTAATAGCAGACTATTATTGATGATGCTAGCCTTTATCATTATAGGAGCCGCATTCGCACAGTTCCTCATATATGTAAGCTACCAACTCAACCACCGTAGGCAGGGTACCCTCCTGCAAGAGGACACCTCCTATATCGGATCACCCCTGGGCATAGATAGCAAGACACATAAAGACGTCAAGTATGAAGCAGAACCGTCTAAACTTGACACACCCGCCGCATCTCAGGAGGCCGGGTACTTAAAGCAGCTTTTAATAGTAGTAAAAGCCGGGGTAAAACATAAAACGGAGAGGCTCCGCGCACCCTGGCGGCGGGGTATTTCTTTTATTTACGTTTTAGGCTTTAATTGCTATATTTTACATATTTTACAAACTAGGGTATTGTGATGCACAAAAATACAAAATTTTCATGCTCTGTCGGCCTCTCAAAAATATTGGGGCGTGCATGATCATTCAGATGCCACCGATGTGCGGAATGCAGACGCACCCTAATTTAATGAGTAAAGTGGAGAAAGCGATTAAAAAACGCGATTTCCCGATTGATTTGAACTGCGGCGACACGGCGTTTACCACCTCGATGTTTATGCGGTTTGTGTTGAAAGTTAATAGGCAGGTGACCGCCGCCGGGGGGACGCTGCGGTTGACCAACGTTGACGAGGTTATGTACGAAGGTTTAAGTAAAACAGGAGTAACAGATATACTTGAAATCACTCGGAGATCTACACCGGGTAAAAAACGAAAGGTTAAACATGGCTGATAACATCAATGCCGCAGACAAACCAGAACTATCAGTACCATTATCTGTTCTGGACAGATTCCTTACTTTATCGCAGGAGAACCATGAGGCATACGGTGCCATGGTTACTGCTGTGGACAGTATGTCCAGCAAGATGATGGAGCTTACAGACACCATGTATGAGTTGAAGGATACTATCGATAAAGAGCAGCTGGCTAAGGTGGTCACGGATGCCATGGCGGGTATGCGTGGCGATTTAGCGGTACTCAAGACTGTTCGGGATGATATGAAGACGCTGAAGCAGCGGCAGGATGCTCTCCCTGAAATACTACGGGAGGTAGCCGCGTGTAATGGTGAACCCCAATACAATGTGTTATTCACCTTAGCGGAGGAGCTACGATTCCAGCAGACGGATAAGAAAGATGTCCAGGCGCTGGGTGCTGCTTTAGGCGGGTTACTAGGTGTCATTGCTTTTTTTCAGCGGCGAAAGCTGCTGTTTGTGTTTTTGGGAGGGGTCATGGTTGTGGCGCTGTTGGGTACAGCGGGAGAAGGTGCCAAGTCAGTGATTAAACTCATTATGGGTTTACTCTAACAGGGAGGGGTAAATGATTGCTGTTCATGTAGAGACGTGGAATGAGTTGATGGTCAGGTTTGATGACCTGGCCGTGTCTGTGCATAGGAGCAGGAAGAAAGTGGAAGATGTTACTAAGAAGATAGAGAGTATAGAACCAGCTAAAGAAGTAAAACATAAAGAAAACCATCATAAAAGAGGTCATTAATGTATATCAGACGCGCCACCACTAAAGAAGAAGAAACACTATCTATTGCGACTAAAGGTACTGACAACCCCAATAGGCGGTGTACAGTGCAATCTAGCATAGTTGCTCCATATGTATTAGTTGCGTGTAGGGACAATCATGACCTCGTAGCCCATCTGGAGGGTTCTACTGCTGGCCGTGTAGCCGGGCGTGCTCAGCTACTCATAGACCGGGTAGCCTACATGCAGGGTTCCCAGGAGGGGCGGGAGGCTTGCGCTGCGCTGCTGGATCTATGCGTCACCGCTAACGCAGATCGCACTATCAGAATAACCCATAAACACGTGGATGCTAACATGGTGCCGCTGCTGGTGGATGCGGGTTTTAAACAGCTTGTATCAGGCTGGACTCGGCAGGCAGGTCCACGCCTTCGTAATACACACCCCCTAGCGGTGGTAGCTGCGGATGAAGAGAAGACCGGTTTTGTGGTGGATATGGAAACAGAATCCACAGAGAACACAGATTTCAGACGAGTACTATATACGGGTGAAAATCTTCAGTTGGTGCTGATGTCTTTAAAACCTGATGAAGAGATTGGTATGGAAGTCCACAAGGACAACGACCAGTTCTTCAGGGTTGATGGGGGTTCAGGTGTATGCAGCATCGGAGGAAAAGAGACCGCTATTAAGAACGGTGCAGCGTTCGTGATTCCTGCTGGGTCAGAACACAATGTTACGGCTGGAGCAGATGGTCTCAAATTATATGCTATATATGGGCCACCTCACCACAAGGATGGCACTATCCATAAAACAAAGGCGGAGGCCGAGAGGTCTAAAGAAGAGTTTGACGGTGTAACCACGGAGGAGTGATGAAGAAGATTACAAAGAAAGCAGAGAAGCAGGCACCAGCGGTGTTTGCGTACCCATCCAACGATAACATAAAAGCCATGGCTGACGCTGTAAAGATACCTATTAAGGCTATTAAGCACTCCGCGTTACTTGAGCTAGAGGCTATAACACTATATGATGCGGTCATTATCAAGACCAGAATACCCTCTATTGTGTCTACCGTTTTTTACTCTGAATTAGGGCTTCGGGTGGCGGCGCTGGGTCATGCCCTGGGTTTCCCTGTTTCAATCTGTGGATATGCGCCGCGTGATAAGTACATGACCATTCATTTAGCCGTCCGGTCCGCACATTTTTAAGAGGGATTATGAATACTAAAATAAAGCAAGGTAAAACAACCTGGAGTGAATCAGAGGAGATCGTTGCTGAGTTGGAGGATATGGGGGAGAACCATGTATTGGTTCAAATCGGTCCTTATGAAGTTACTGTAGGAGAGGTGTTATCATACATGCCTGAGATAGAGCAGTATTATGGACACTTTGATTATGAGGCTGCACTAGAGCCTCTATTTGCTTTGAAACGAGTATATGCCTTTGGTGGGCAAATATATCGTAAAGTTTTTCTGCCGGACATTGCAAGTTTAAATAAGGCTGATTTAGGGCGGTATTGGACTTTAGATCCTACATTTGCCGAAGACTTAGATAGACCTTTGACAGGGCCTCTCCCTCTCCCTTTCTCTAGTAGAAGAACGCAGGGGTATTTACTTACGGCATGGACACCACCTCACAATGTTCAGATGCCGGATGATTACTGGAATAACTTAAATGAATCGGAAGCAACCGTTATTGACACTTCCTTATTAACCTTGACCCGAATTGAGGATGCTACAGGCACTCCTGTGCAGGCCTCCATCTTTAAAAGAATAGGTACGCTCATGCAAACACAAAAAGATTATCTCTCCAGCCAAGTTGTTCGCCCCTTACGGCAGCAACCAGAAGCTCCCCGCAACATATATGACCTGGCCGATAAGCAGCAGCAGGTCACAGCGTTCACCGCCGGTGATGAATCTGGGTTAACGGATACTCTGAATGTACCCGATGAAGTGATTCCAGAAGTGAGGCAGAGCCAGGCGCCTCGTAATCGTTTTGTTGATAAGATGCAAGACCAGTTTGATGCAGAGCGTGCAGATGAGGAGCTACTTGAAGGTGCCGATCCGCTGGATGATGAACCAAAGCCGGAGCAGCATGCGGTTTCGCAGCCACAGCCAGGCCCTGCTAATGGTGGCGACGGGGCGAGCCATCACGGGTCTAAGAAGCAGGCAGCGAAGGATATTACGGCAGGGTTGCAATACCAGAAGTTTACTTTTGTTTGTCGCGGCTGTGGGCAAACTTTGCAGTTTGGTTCTGTCTCTCCCAAAGGGCGATGGTTATCCGATGGTGTAGCCATTGAACCTAATGATCGAATCCATACTGGTTTTTATGATGGGCACGGGGTACTGGCAGCACCAGGGTATCGTATAGTTGAGGACAGAGATGACTGTTGGCACCAACGTTGCTGGGCGGAAGCTGGTAATCCAGGCTATGAGAGTGCCGCTAAGATCATAATAGAAGCTCCTGATATTCAGGGTTCCAAGAAGCAGGCAGGTTCGGCAAACCAATACGGATGGAAGCCGCGAGATGGAACGGATGCTGCACCCGCACTCACAGAAGCCCAGCAGGAGAAGTTGGTAGCCGATGGGCATGGTCGGGTATTGTGTTCCTGTGGAGAGTATATACGGTCTTGTAAATGCAGTTCCAAATGCCACCCATATTTTGAGGTGGTGACAGGAGAGAAATGCACTGCCTGTTCTCAAGCAGCTAAAACCAGCACACTTGCACGTACTGTATTGAAGGCGAGCTTCAACCCCCGCCGCATTGGCCGGGTCATTAACTATGACGATGGCATCAGAGGATTAGGGAGGTAAGTAATGTCTGAAGTGACTAAGACGGTTAATCAAGTGTTGGCTGCCAGAGTATCTCAGGCGGCCGTTGACGATGCAGCTTACTTACAAGCAGTAGAAGAGGGTGATCTGTTTACTCTCCAGCAAATGGTCAAAGAGGCTGCCCGTGGCGCAGGTTATACTATCGGTCCTGTATACCATGGCGGCACTTTCAACTTGGATACTGCCTCCGCCATGAATCCGGGTAGCTATGAAGGCACCATCTTCTTTGCTGCATCAGAAGCAGACGCTGATTACTTCGGTAGTGGTTCTGATCAGTTCATGGAGCAAGGTAAAGATTATCATATCACACCTGCATATCTCACAGGTAACATATTTGATGTTGACAATAAAGCACACATAAAACAAGTTGCTTCATGGGCGGAAGACAACGATGTGGAATTAGATGAGATAGAGCAGGGTGACTATACTTCTTTTGAAGATACAGGTTTGATACCTTATTTAAAGGAACTAGGTTTCGAAGGTTTTACAACCTACGAAGGAAATGATGGCAAGTCCTATGGCGTGTTTAACCCGTGGCAGGTTAAATCAGCGGAACCAGTTACATGGGATGATGCTGGTGAAGTGATTCCCCTGTCTAAGAGATTCAATAAGAGTACAACGGATGTACGGGCAATGAAGACGCCTAACCAAGTGTTGGCTGCCAGAGTATCTCAGGCGGATATAGGCGACCGCATCAGCAAGTTTTGGATAACTCCTGACGGAGAAATTATTGATGTGCATTCAGGGGAGGAGCATATTGTTGAGGCGCTTCGCCGAGGCTGGGCAGAGTTGCCCGAAGATCTGGCATTAGCTAAAGATATGGTAGAGGAAGACGGTAACGAATTCGATTATAATAATGTTGATTGGCGAGATTCATACCAAGATTATATGGAGCAGGTATGGAGTGACCTACTCTCTAAAGGGTATGTGCGTGGTGGCCGCAGCTACCAGGCTGCATACATTATGTGTTCACATGCTGCTACCGCTGCTGCAAAGTCGGCCACTGCTTCTATTATTAAAGACTATATCGCACAGGACATTCCGGTGCAGGTAGCAATAGATAGTTCAGATTGGATCATTACTAATAAGATAGAGTTGGGTGCGTTTTTAAGAGACAGCCATCTGACCGCCGCAGCCAAGCAACTTGGCAGTAAGAAGCGGAAGTCTGTTAGTAAAGTGTTGACTCGTATTTTACTATATCTCCCCGAAGAGCTTTACCAAGCTATCCAAACATTTCCTACGGCAGATGCTTTTGTTAGTAAAATAGAATCACAAGATGGGGTATTGGTTAAGGCTTTTCCAATAGAACAACTAGATTTAACAACAGCATTCGCCCAACAAGAGTTGGCAGATGCTAAAACAGATTATGCCGCCGGCTATGCGCGTAAATCGAAAGACCCAGTAAGAATATTTTTAAAAGCAGATACCAATACTTACGAGATGATTGATGGCTATCATAGGTTATATGCCACACAAGAACAAAATAAAGATACAATATCGGCTACTGTAGAAGTGTCCGGCATGGGTAAGAGCTTACATAGCCTATATCAGGCTGTTATGAGTGTTACAGCTGGTAAGAAGCGGAAGTCTGTTAATGAGGTACTGGCCGCCCGCATTGATTCAGATGAGGATAAACTCCAGCAGCTCAAGAACATGGCTGCATTATATGCCTCCGCTCCTGACTTCATTAAATCCTTCTATAAAGATGATTGGTCCGACCAGATTGCCTTCGGGTATATTAATGGTACACAGCCCGTAGACCCGAAGCTGCTCAAGATAAAGTGGCACGACGATTGGCGCAATGCCGACCCCTTCGATGTTCCTGTAGACCAGACACCACCTATTGAGGTTGTGTATGAGAAGAGTGCCTTATATGTAGAAGACGGCCACCATAGACTAAAGTCAGCCTTGAAGCAGGACGCCCCTTCTGTTTGGATAGATCTCACAATAAAGCAGTCCCCATTTACCGCACTGCCTGTGGGTGGTGACGCGGATTTAAAAAACGTATGGGAAGAAGTTCATGGCGTTAAGAAGACCGCAGACCAGGTGCTGAGCAGCCGCCTCACAGCCGCTGTTTATGATGCTTATTCTGATGGCTGGCTTGCTCCTGATGGGACATTTTATCATATCGATGGTGACCATGCTATTTGGGCGTGGCAGGAGAGGGTCAGGGGATTATCGAAGTGGGCAGAATACAGTAATATGGATGAGGATAGTGATGAGTTTTCCGATTTTATAGATGACTTCCGAGACGACATTTTTAATGATATGTATGACCACAATTATGTCCGCATCACAAATACGGGGCGTACTGTGACTATAGGTGGAGAGCTTACACCAAAGGCTTGTAAATTCTTATTAGGTAAACTAAGTGATTTATTTAGCTTAGATAATTCTGTGGAAGTAGAAGTTGGCGATGAGTTAATACATGCACCTCTTCAAGACCGCCCAGCTTTCGGGGCGCTGCTTCGGCGGCTGAGAGAGGAAGCTGGATTGGAGGTGCAGGGGATGAAGAGTATTAATCAAGTGCTGAGCAGCCGGGTAAGTAATATGTCGGATAGGCTGAAACGATTGTATGAACGCCGTGGCGAGAATCCAGACGGGACTATCAATGAGTCCCTGTTAACTCCTGTGGCGGCCGGGGTTTCTCTGGCAAAAAGATCAAGCAAGCAAACAGACTCCCCAGAGTTCAAAGCCTGGTTCGGAGATTCTAAGGTGGTAGATGAAGACGGGCAGCCGATCGTTGTCTATCACGGTAGCCAAAATCCTGATATGCAGGAGTTTGCCGATGGTCGCGTAGCTTACTTTACAGATAGCCACATCACTGCGCAGAGCTTTTCCGACCGATCATTTATGGGTGAGTCCTTGTTACCTGGAGAAGTCCCCACAGTATACGCAGCGGTGCTCAAGTTACTTAATCCGCTCGTCATAACAGATGAAGCAGAGTATGAGAAGAGGTTTCAAGACAGTAGCATAGATAGAGACGCTCTTATAGCCCAGGGCTATGATGGTATGATGTATCTACCCGCCGAAGGGGACAACTACTATATGACATTTAACCCAGGACAGATAAGGATCATTGCTGCGGAGAAGACCGCCGCTATAGATTCAAAGAAGATTCCAAAAGATAAAGATGTTTTCAACTATGACCCAATAAGTAAAGACATGTGGTATGACTTGTTTAATGAGGCCGCTGATCACTTTCAGATACATTTCAACCTTGAGAACAATGACCCTATAAAAGGTGAACAGCGGACGCTTACATTTACTTCTGATGCCGCTTCAGAGACAGAGTATAAAGTTAGTTGTCAGCTGTGGGCTGCCGGTGGAGACTGGGAGTGGCCTAGTCTGTATTTCCGTTGTCAGCTGCTGTCTGGCACTATGGAGTTGGATATTAAAGGTAACGAAGGCTTGTATGTTTCTCCGCATACTAAGGATGCCTTCTTTGTGTTGATACCTCCTCTTGAAGGTGGTAACACGAGGCTGATGCCCTCAGAAGATGGAGGATGGGTATCTATTGAAGACCAGGTACCTTCTGAAGATGTTCCTGAGCTGGATTATGCCGCCGCTTGGAAGTGGCTGGAGGATCATTTTCAGAACCTGGCAAATGTATTACATGAGCATAAGGAGGAGGCTGCGCAGCAACCTACGGATGGCTCCGAACAAAACAAAGAAGGTGTGAAGACCGCCTCTAGGAGCCGTGGCTTCTATATATCCCCAGAAGGAAAAAGAATAGCCGTTCCTAATTCTGAAGGACATAACATGTTTGCGGCTAACACCTATGGCAAGGGTTCCGCAGAGATGCTTGCTGACGGTTTCATACGGGTAGCCACCCCAGACAACGGCACCTTTAATCTGGACTTCACAAGCCACGCCCCTGCGGCAGCCGTAAATAAAGCTCTCAGTTATGCACGTGACGCCCTGGCCGCCGGAGCACCTATTAGCGTGGAGTATGACGGTAAGTTTATGGAGGCCACTACTAAGCAGGGATTAGGAGAGATTATTCGAGAGTTGGGACTTATTAAAGATGCTGGCCGCAGACACATTAATGAGGTGTTGGCTGCCGTTAAATCCAAGACCAAACAGGATACCCCTACGGGAGCACCCACTGTGGATACCTCCAGTATGTTATTTCGAGGACTGGGCCGGGATGAGGCATATAAATCTGCCGAGGCGGGGCACCTAGTCTACTACAGCCGCGATCCTATGAGTAATGACTGGGAAGTTATAAAATATAGTTTGGGCGATGACGCCAGTAGAATGACAGAGGAGGAGATAGAGGCGTGGGAAGATGAGGTTGTACCCTGGAAACCACAGAGACAGGGTGTGAATTTAACACGGGATTTTAGTAACGCTCTTGATTATGCAGAGGGGTACGTAGCTTGTGTAACTGCACTAGGCGACGTAGCTGAATTTGGCGGACCCTATCGGTTTGCTAAAGAACCTTCGGAGTGTGTTGTAAATTACATATATGATACTAAAAAGAGAAAATACTTTACTCCGGCGGAATTTGTGGCTTTGGGCACAACTGCAAGTTTTAATTCTGATAAAAAGAAAGGAATAGCAGTAACACAACCCATGCCGTCGTTTATGACGGTCGAACCAATGTATAATGAGTATGCCGATAAAGTTTACCACGCGGTGGTGCACGCTCTTCAAGAAGAACAGCGTATATCTGAAAAAGACTTTAATGCCCTGGACGTCCTGATGGCTGAGGTTAAAAAGTTATTTGATCAGCCTGAAACTATTGAAGGCTGTGCGGCTTTTGAAGCCAATGGCAACCGACCACAGATGTGCGCCGAGGCCATCCTGGCCACCGGCACGTCTAAGCGCGGGCTGTTGGTGCAGGCCAGCACATCCAATCGCGGTGCTTGGATTACACCGGCTGGTGAAGTTTTTAACATCTCTGATTATAGTTCATTGCCCAATCTGCCATATGACGAGGCGGAACACATAGACGTGGCTATCGCTAATAACTGGATACCCAATGCTCTACCACAGTCAGATGATAATTATGAGTTATGGCGACGTAAGGCCGTTCCCCGGCTGATAGACACTGGGTATATCAGGATTAACACCGACTCACCGACGGTACTCGCGGTTGAGCTTAGTGACAATGGCTCTGCTATATCTGACCGGGCATGGGCTACAGCGGCGGATATGTTGAAGACCGCCATCGCGGAGGATAAAGAAGTGGTTATATCGGATACCGCAGGTACTACATATTCTGCTACTAATAAAATAGAGCTAGGGCGGGCTTTTCGGGAGTTACGAGCAGAAACAGGAAAGACCGCGGCCAAGAAGAAATACACTCGTGAAGAAGCAATTGAGTACCTTACTTCTGATGCAGCTATCGCTAAGTATGTCAAGATGTTGATTCCAGAGCCTTATGCTGGGCTGGACCTGGATACCACCCGTAAGGTCATCACCCAGGCTCTCCAGGAAAAAAGTGTTGCCAATGAGATGTTCACAGACTATGTGGGTGCTTTTATTGATGAAGATGCAGAGACGGTACCTGCTACTGATTTTGATGAAATCTTCTATCGTATCTTAGAGAACATGGTTCACGAGGTTGAGCAGGTAGCTGACATTTTCTATATCGAATCTGAGTACGAGGTTTGGCGTGCTATAGCGGTCGAGGATGTTGAGGCCAACATCAAACAGCTTCAGGAGACGGGTACTACCGTTGACCACACAGGCGTCGGCGAATACTGGGCATCAAACGAAAACCATGCAGAAGCTCACTGGGGCCGCGCGGGCACGACCATTGTATTGCATGGTAAAGTACCTGCTGAGGCTATTAATTGGGAACGCACATTATACGCCCGTATTTGTAATGACGAGGAGTGGGAGTTATACATCCCGGCGGGAACACCAATTCATCTTATTGACATTATTAAACCCGGCGGAACTGTCGTGATTGATAAACAGGTTACTGCTGACCTTTCTTTTGATCGTGCGTGGTGGGTATCTCCAGAGGGGCGCCGGTCAGGCACCGGGGGTTTAGAACACAATGCTTATGCTATAGAAGTATTAGGTTTTCCTGGGGGACGTGTAGAGGCGCTATCAAAGGGATTTGTTCGGGTACTGGAGCGGGGAACTTATTACTTTCAGTTTACTTTTGCAGTAGCTTCTGCTGCATTTAAGTCCGCGGTATCAACTATGAAGGACGCTATCTCCGGTGGGCATAGTGTTTTCATCGACTTTAATGATATAGACTACCATGTAGAGAATAAAGTAGAACTAGGTAGAGTCTTACAGGAGATTACCCAGGGGTTGGCGGGTGATGTTACCGCAGGCCGCAGACACATCAATGAAGTCCTGGCGGCCAATACCACTATTGATTTTGACACTAATGATACAGGGATACTCCCGGATGGGGACACAGAATCCGTACTTGATGCAAACATTGCCTCTACCGGTCTTACTCGTGAGCAGATACTGGAAGAATATGCCTCTGCACATGTTGATGGTGGTATGGGTCTGTATCCTGGCTATATTAATGAACCAGACGATGCCTATGCTGATTATGTGTTTCAGACTAAGGAATTAGCAGAGCAAGAAGCAGATATGGTCTTGGATATGTTTGATTCCCTGCCGGAGCCTACTCCTATTTACCGGGCACTTGCAGTAAAGTCCCCAGATGAAATAGACTTTGATAACCTGGGTGTGTACTGGTCTATGGATAAGAACGGTGCCATACAGTTCGGTAGTCATGCTGGCGCCACGGTTCTACTGGAAGCCATGACTTCCAAAGATAATATTGACTTTGCGGCATCTGTGAAAGCATTCGTTCAGTTCAGTAGTTTTGGTGACGGTGAATCCGAGATGGAAGTCACGTTGAAGGATGATTCTTCAGAGGCTATCCAGGATATTAGAGTGTATGATTGGAGAGGTACGAAGCTGTTACGTACTGCTAGTGAAGAGTCGGATAGAAGCAACTTCCCTTCGGCATATGAATATCAAAATAATAATCAGGAAAAAGTAATAAATAAGACTGCCAAAATAGTATCTAAGCAAACAGACTCACCGGAGTTCAAGTCTTGGTTCGCAGGTAGTCTGGTGGTTGATGGCAGTGGCAATCCACAAGTGGTCTATCGTGGTCAGCATGGGAACACGGAAGATATTCAAAGTAGATTGCCGAGCATTACCTTCGTTGCTGACCCAGAGGTTGCCAGTACCTACGCCATGGAACCCAATAACCGCAGTGAGGAGGCTGAAGCCCCGAAGGTGATTGCTGCCTACTTATCTATTAAGAATCCGGTCATCAATAATCCTGATGAACCCTATGTGGACTTCGTAGACTTAATAGCTAACCTTGGAGCCGAGACCGTAGCCATCTTTGCAAAGAAGCATCAAGCATATATCATAAATACAAATAACTGGGATGAGAATTTTAGCAGAGATTATGGTGACGTCGAGGAGCTACTCACCGCGAAGCCCGAGGCACTGAAAGACCTCTATATGGATGCCTATCCACTTCTTGATGACCCGGAGTTTGTAGCGGCTGCGAAGGCCGCGGGTTATGATGGAGCTATTCATACGGGTAACGGGGCTTCTTCGGATGCCCTCGAGTACCGGGTATTCTCCAAAGAACAAATCAAATCCGCCATTGGTAACTTCAATCGCACCGCCGCAGATAAAAAGAAAGTTGTTCTTACCCGTCAAGAAAATTATACTCTCTCTGAGGAGAATTCCATGCAAACTAAATCCGATAAAGATGTTACTCGCTATACTGTCAGACTTATAGGAGATCTTACAGAGGAGACTGAGGTTATGGAAGACCCAGAAGGTGAGTACATGCTGTGGGATGACCTACCAAACCACATGAAGAAGACTCCCTGGACGCGCTATGATTTCCTACACACCGATGATCGTTATGATGAACGGGAGATGATCCCCAGTGTTAACGGTCAGTACGTTAAGTGGGAGGATGAGATTGTGTTGAGTACGAGGAAGCCGCAGAAGGAAGACGCTTTTAAACAGAGTCCTGGAGTCCGAGACATGGGACCCATATCACAGGAGAAACTAATGAGTTTTGTAACCAAGAAATATAAACAGGCTAACAGCCAGAGTCCTGATATAAAGACCACTGGCACTACTGGCCGGGTGAATCTTAATAGAAACCGTGGTGGCATCCGTTGGCAGTTAGCGGATATGTCTGGTAAGATACTGGCCACTGACGATGCGGCGTCGGTTGAGACAGCGAGAGAAGATGTGTTGGCTGAAGCACGTGCCAGAGGGATTATGTCCGTTGACATAATGGGTGAAGGGTTGAAAGAGCGCGGGATTAAAACCGGCGGTGTTAAATCTGCTGCCAGATTTGAAGACCAGCATGACCGGATGATGGTAGTGGATTTTGAAAATCCCGATGAATACTCCGAGAAAGAGTTATCCCAGGTATGGCCAGTGCCGCAGACTGAGGAGGGGCTTGCTAAATATTGGCGGGCCATTGGAGTCTTATATCTTAATACCAATATTAACTTATCGGACTTTAAAGACTGGTTAGGTGCTGATCGATACAAAAATCCAGATATGTCTAATGGTGCTGAGCAGGCGGACATAATATTGGAGTTTTTAAAAAGCAGTAGAACCGGTAAGTCAAGCAGCCTCCATATAACCAAGAACTATAAGCAATCTGATTTAGCCCGGTCTGTTGTTACCGCCGGTAGTGCCAAAGATGTGTTTGATCCGCTTAAAACAGATGATAACACTGACCTCATGGTGGCGGGTTCCGCAGCTTTTCATCACTCAGTGCCGGATCGCGCTGTAGAGAGTCAGAGGATGGCTACATTTGCTGAACTGCCTGCTCTCGCTGTTGCTAAGGGGACAGCCGCATTTAAGGCAGAGGAATAATGTCTAAGTTCCTCTCCTTCGATAGCGGTCTAGGCGCACTCAGCTACGCCTTTCACTGCCCTGGTTGCAACAGCTCCCATGTGGTTAGATACTACGGTGGATCTTTTCAATGGGTTATTTCCGGGGTGGAGAAAGATGCGCCCACAGTAGCTCCGAGTATATTGGTAAATGGTAATAAGAGGAATCCTAACGAACCAGTGTGTCATAGTTATGTTAAAGAGGGTAAAATAATATATCTTTCTGATTGCACACATGCGATGGTTGGACAGACTGTGGAGTTGCCTGATATTGAAATGACTGAGTCTTATAAGTATTACAGGATGAACATAAAACAAAAGGATGAGCAATGAGCGAAAACACAGGAAAAGCGATCTGGGCTGCTATTGACAAGATGTCAGATAAGCAATTAGCACATCGGGTGATATCCGCGGCTATGGAGTCTCCCCTACGCGCCGCTTTGGCGTTAAAGTCTGTAGCTCGCCAGGAGGCGGGAGCAATAATCACCATCAATCGGGGGCAAACCTTATTAGTGTCTTCATTATCTGGTAGTGAGTGGGGTATACTATTACGTATGGAGGAAGGTATTTCTGAATACACACCCACTTTAGCGCGAGTTGTCACAGCACCCTGGGATAATAACAATTATTATTACCCACAGGAGTGCGAGTTCATTGCTTCCCAGATATGTCAACCGGAAGATGACGAGCTGGATCTAATTGACGCCATGTCCACCACAATAGCTGAACAAGAAAATGCAGCGCTTGCCATTCTAAAGGCAGCTGCCGTTGCATCGGATAAAGGTACTCCTGCCCCATTGCAGTTGTGCATCAGGACTAACCTCTCTGTATGCCCAACATGGGACGGTATTAGCAACATATTAACATTCACTTGTTTCGAGCACATAGGAATGGTGCTACCTCTCGTAAGAGGTGAGTCATGAAGCGCATCCTCATTGTGGGTGATGACCCATCACTAAACACAGGGTATGCTCGTGTTGCCAGATTCGTAGCACAGACCTTACATGATAATGATTACCGAGTAAGGTACTTACCCTGCAACGCCACCATGTCGGAAGTTGACCGGCAACAGTGGGGTTTTGAGCTATTACCTTTCAATCCGCAGGATAGGTTTGGTAATCGGAATATTGCCCAGGTTCTCTCAGAGTTTAAACCCTCCCTGGTGATATGCTTTGGCGAGTTTAGTTTTGTTGGCTATATCGGTACTGTGTGTCGTCAGTTAGGTATTAAATCTATGTATTACATGCCTGTAGAAGGTACCGCCTATCCACCACATGTTGTATACATTAGTGGCGGCCACATAGATTATAAACTAACACTTCAGAAGTTTAATTATATCGTGGCATACAGTCAGTTTGGCGCCGATTGTATCAATGCTTTACTGCCGGGTATCGTCACAGACGTTATGCCTCACCAGGTGGATACAGATGTATTTAGACCCCTCGACCGGCAGGCCTGTCTTAAGACCTTCTTTCCCCAGTTATTTGAGAGAGGTGAAAACTCCGCCTTTATTGTGGGGCACATTGGCCGTAATCAGCGGCGTAAGGGAACTGACCTGGTTATCCAGGGATTTGCTGAATTTGTAAAGAGATACACCACAGACCATTATGTAAAGCCTTATCTATTCTTAACGACTGACCCAAAAGACACTCATGGTTTTAATCTTATGAGTTTGTCTGAGGAGTATAAGCTGAATGGTAAGGTGATTTTTAATCCGGTTGTGGGTGGTAAGCAAGGCCCTGCCGATAATCAGATGTGTGAAGTGTATAATACTTTTGATGTACACCTATGCCCGCATCGTGCTGAAGGTTTTGGTTTGCCTGTTTTAGAAGGCTTGGCCTGCGGTATCCGCACGGTCACAACAAAGTATGCCACTCCTGCTGAATTTGGGGCAGATGTCTGTACACTGGTTGAGCCTGCTTGGTTAGAACCTTGCCCCGGCACTAATACCAACTGGGCTGTGATAAATCCTATCAGCATCGCAGACGCTCTGGGCAAGATATATCTCGAAGGGTCAACCAAACATACTCATACTCCTTCAGTAGCTGTAGCGCAGCAGTTCAGCACCAAGGTGGTAGCAAAGCGTTGGTTAGGTCTATTGAGAGACTTGAATCTTCCTGAAATGTCTGAGATTATAGAGCAGGCTCCAGCTCCTTCGACAGCACAATCAATTGCGGATGCATACCTTGACACAATGGATGGCTAATCTTATGCGTAAGTTATTCTGGCTTATCTTACAAATGCTTGGGCAGTGCACGACTTCCAAGCATCCTGAAGGCTGGAAGTGCATACGCCATAGATTTCATTTGGGTAAACATAGAGGATTTAAAGGAGAACGTTGGTAATGAGTAATACAACCTTACATGAAACAAAATGGATGTCTTTGATGTCAACACCAGATGGTTTCATTTACGGCCACCTTAATATGCAGCGGGATGGTAATGGTGTAGCAGTGTTGGTTTATAAGACAGATGACCAGGGTAGGGTAACTCATCTACTTGGTCGCTACGAGAAGAATCCCGCGCATGCTGATGGGATTGCCCTCACTTCTATTACGGGTGGTGTTGACTTAGATATGGATGAGGAGGCCGCTGTTGAACAGGAGCTGCGAGAAGAAGCGGGTATTGATCTCAAGAAGCAGAGGGGTTGGAAGTTATATGACCTCGGTACATGCGTACCGAGTAAGTTCCTTGACCAACATTATCATCTGTATGCTCTTGATGCCACGGGTTTGGAGTTGGGAGCTGCGGAGGGTGACGGCACAGACGGGGAAAAAGAAGCGTATTGCCGTTGGGAATATCCTCATGTAGTATTGGGTTGCAAATGTCCATTAGTGGCATTGATGGCTATGAGAAGCGGTATATTGGAACGGATTTAAAATATAGGTTTATACGGTGTGTAAGTTGTTTGGATAGTACACTGATGGGCGCTGCCCAGGAAATGAAAGGATGATCTGATGTTTATGAATGAAGAATCTAAGGCACCAATGAGAATACTACTAATCACCTCTTGGTCAACTGCTTGCGGAATTGCGACATATTCGGCCAATTTGGTTGAACAACTTGAAGCACAGGGTGTGCAGGTGGAGATCTACTCTAACACTACCGACTACCTGGGTTTAGTTAAGTTGGCCAGAGAGTCTCATTGTGATGTGGTACACATTCAGCACGAGTACGGTATTAGTCTGCCGCTGGATGGTCTCATGTCCGTAATAAGTAAATTTGAGACTAGAGGCATCCCTGTGGTAATAACCACACATACTGAAGATGATGGTGCCAATGTAATGTTGGATGGGGTGCCTAGTGCAATCATACTGCATAATGATAAGAAGGATCTGGCCAAAAAGAAGATGTTTAGTATGTTCGCTAGAATTCCTCATGGTATCCCTGAGATTGTATTCGAAGAATCCTCGGAAACATATCGTGAAAAATATGGCATTCCAAAGGATGCTTTTGTTATAGGTACATGTGGCTTTATGTCTCAGGATCGTGGGCAGATGCTGGAGACGATCACACAGACATTGTTAACCCTGAATAAAACAGATACTCGCAAGATATATTTGCATTTTGTTATGTCGGCGCACCGCAATGACGCAGGTGCCCAGTTTGCTAATCTTATTAAAGCTACCATTCTCAATCTTGCCACACAGTTGGGTATGACTACACAGGTACAGGTCAATACTGATTTTATTCCTACACATGAATTCCGGGACCGTATTAGAACCTTTGATCTTGGTTTCAGTTGGGCAAACCCCAAAGCACAGAGTAACAGTGGTTCGGCCGCAGATATAATAAGCTGTGGTGTTCCTATAGTTGTTAATGATGTCCCTCACTTCAAGAATCTTGCTCCATTCTGTACGGTTGTTGAAGGAGGCACATCAGAGATTGCTCAGCAGCTATATGACTTATTTAAAAGTGATACTAAAGATAAGGGTGCTACTCTTGCTCGACTGGGAGGGCTGGCTTGCCAGGCTATTGCGGAGCTGGGGTATTCAAGAATGGCTAAACAGCACATCACCTTGTATCATCTTTTAGCGTCAAAAACAAGTAATGTGCTTGACTTTACTCCGGCTACGGGGAGCAGACCGTTACCCACACTTAATAAAGAACTCCCTATCACGGTGACGGTGCCGAATCTCTTATGGCAAATACCTGTGTTGTGGACCAAACTACAGGCGTTAATTGATAACGGACATTCAGTACGTCTGCTGGTGCAGAATGATGGATTGACCGATATAGCAACTCTTAAATGGGTCCTGCCGGGTTTAGTGGACATACAGTTTGCGGATGTGGGATTGGATCATGACCCTAGATTGGTGAGACTCCAGTCCTTGTCGGTGGCGCAGAATATGACCTTAGATTTGAATGCTTGGTTTACTGGTGGCCGAACATATGGTGAGTTTCTGCCACAGTTATCTTCACAACTCACTAGGTTGAAGTTAGGAGAATATGCTGTGCGTGCAGCACAACGATATAACATAACCAAAGATACGGTTTTGGTTATTGCTTCGGAGGCGGCTTATACGCAGTTGCAAACACAACCATTATACTTGGGAGACTGTGTTACCATATTAAGCACACCTCTTAATGAGGTGTGGGCGCATAAACTGAATGCGCTTTTGAAAGCCCGGGTTATTGTAGAAGACTTCCGTACCGTTTGGGCGTGTTGTCAGAGAGCCGGCAACGTGTTTACAGAATTTGGTGCTGCCGCTGTTATTGCTGCATTAGCGGATGTTCCAGTGATACTCCCACCTGACATTAGACCAGCACAATGGCAGCTTCACTTACTACACAGCTTACGACAGCTAGTTAATTCAAAGGCAGTTGGTGAGAGTCTGGAGGCTACTCATGGCTAAGCGTAAACCCAAACTAAACACAAAGCACCAACCAGAGGTATCAAGACCTCCTGCTCCCATATCCGTGACGGTGAGCAGTCCTAATCAAAATGATGGTCCGCTTAATCCATTTGAGTCTATAACCGATGAGGCGGCCGCAATACGATCGGCTATGGAAGCATCTCCTTCAAAGGGTAAGCATAAGCTGATATTGCAGAATCCACACTCCCCAGGTGACATCATTATGATGGCTACTGCTATCAGAGACTTGCATGCTACATATCCAGGCCAGTATCAGACGGATGTTGCATGTCCATGTCCTGAGATATTCGAAGGTAATCCATATATCACCAAGCTCGACCCAACCGACCCAGAAGTGGCGATGCTGCGTGCGGAATACCCACTTATTCAGGATTCCAATCAAGGCGCACACCATTTTATTCATGGCTACCGTAAGCATCTCGAGACACTGATTGGCCGCCCCATTAAGCAGGGTAACTTTAAAGGGGACATCCATATCCGAGATGAGGAAAAAGGGTGGGTGTCTGCTGTGGAGGAGATAACCGGAGACGACCGCCCATTCTGGATTATCGATGCAGGGTACAAACCAGACTTCACCGCCAAGGCCTGGAGCTTCAATCGTTATCAGCAGGTGGTTAACCACTTTAAAAATAAAATTCAGTTTGTACAAGTCGGACACGCTAGCCATTTTCACCCAGAGCTTAAAGGTGTTATTAACATGGTTGGCCAAACAGACTTGCGTCAGCTTATCCGGCTGTTCTATCACTCAATAGGTGTACTCACTCCTGTATCTATGCCTATGGTATTGGCAGCCAGTGTGCCTATGAAACACTCCTTCCCCAAGCAGCGGGCGTGTGTGGTGCTCTCAGGAGGCCGTGAGCCTGTGCAATGGCAGTGCTGGCCAGATCAACAGTTCCTTCATACGTGTGGAACCATGGACTGTTGTGATTACGGGGGCTGCTGGAAGAGTCGGGTTAAGCCACTGGGCGATGGTGACGAGAAGGATCGTAGTAATATGTGTATACATCCTGTAGCCTGTGATGGTCAGTGGCTGGGACAGTGTATGTATAATATAACAGTGGCCGATGTTATACGCGCCATCTCAAGATACTATGATAATAACGGAGTATTCAAATACGATAAGCGTAAGACGATAGCTGTGGCCTATGAGAATCGTGATGTTGTTAAAGTAAACACATACACGCCTCCAGGAACACATAACAAAGGAACAGAGCTGCATGTGGCGGTCACTCCTGACCCGAAGCCAGCAGCTCATAACTGCGCCTGTGCCGCGCATCAAGTCCCGGCATAACGCGCCATAAAGGAAACTATGCCTAATTATACATTTAATATTACTCACCCTGTAATCAAAGGACAATACGACACATCTGCTCCTAATGAGCGAGCAGCCATTAAGAACATAGTCTTCAGGGAACTGCAAGAGCGTAATCGTACAACTGGTAACATCACAAGTAAGGCACTGCTTGTTTCCTCTGAGATATTTGAAAAACATATGTATTTTGTGGTATCACCAAAAAATCAACCCAGCATACCTTCACCAGTGTTTGATCCTGTCGAGTCCGAGTCTGATTATGTGCCTCCGTCGCGACGAGGTGACCAGGAATATCCAGAGAATCCAGATGAGGAGGATGACAATGGCTAACATAAAGTTGACGAAGGATTTTAAGCTGGAGGTAGGCGAGCATGGGGACGCAAAAGTGACCCTGGATGGGGAAGTTATTACCAGGGTAGTAAGTTTCTATATAAACAAAGATTCGGATGAGCAGAATTTAACCATTGAACTGTGGCGTCAAGATGACCGGGGTGACCTGGATATTATGAATGTTATCGTTGGACCTTAATTAAAGGATGAGCTGATGAGTGTGTATAAAGAACATCACTTGAAGAAAGAGAAGGTAGCGGACGTACTGCGTGCATCACCAGACGGACGTAAGGTGTTGATTGTGTTTTGGCACGGTGTGGGCGACACACTTATGTTCTTGCCGGTATTTGATTACCTCAGAGAGCAGTTTCCGCAGCATGCCTTCACCCTGGGGCTACTGCCAGGAGTAGACCAGGATGTATTTTTGGCCAAGCATTGGCCGGTTGTGGCGGTGCCGGAGGCTGAGTTTCTTAATGGACATGATATGGCTTTTGTAGTGAGTTTCCCTATGAATGAGGGTTCCGGCGTGGAGACTAAAGCGGAGTATTGTTGCCGGGTTGAGCTTGGCCTTCCAGCACGCACATTTGGCTTGCCTGACTTGGCAGGCCCAAAACCAAATAAATTGGTTGGCATGCACTTGCAAGGCACTTGTTTACCGGGCAGCACTAATCCAGATGAAGCCACGGCTAAGCGGCTGTGGGATGATGTGGCCGCTGCGGGGTTTGTTCCATTTGACCTACACTTCTGTCACACCTTTCACAATCCTGCGAATGCCGTATTTCCCTGGGCGACTCGTAGCTGTCGAGACTTACCACCAAGCCTCACAACATTACAGATGATGATTGAACGTTGCGTTGCTGTGATGGCGGTGGCATCAGGACCTTTTGTACTGGCGGCATCCATTATGCCGCGGCGTACAATATATCTTCAGAAGCACCACCACATTTCATGCTATATGCGAGGGTTTATAAATGTACTGAACCTTCCTGTGTATATGGGAGAGTTTGATGTGGGCCGGAAGATGCTGGAGCGGGAGAGATTGGTGGCTATGCTTAGGGCGATAGAGGCAGGTAACTAATGAATAACAGTAAACAAATTATAAAAGGATGAACTAATGTCTAAAAAGTATGCACTGGTGATGACTTGTACAGAGGGGTTACATATAAACGCAAATGCTGCGTTTAACGGTCTTGCCTTGTACGGCAACGATATCGATATCCATTTATTGTCTAAGGATATAAATAAAGATTATATCTCTCGACTTCCTTCTTATTTTACCGTTCCTGATTGGAAGACTCAGATCGTTGACCCAAATAAACCGGCTCATAAAGGTGGCGGTTGGGAAGTTAGATACTATCGGTATTCTTATGTACGAACTATAAAAGATCAATACGATGCTATTCTCACAATGGACGCCGATGTGTTTGTTGTTGGTAATCTTATGGAGCATTTTGAACGCGCAGCTAAAGAAGGAGTGCTCATAATGCCAGATAATCCGCAAGGGTGTGCTCTTGACCGTGCTAATTTAGATAATATAAAAGGGGCGTCTTCTCCTCCTTATCATTGTCATCCATTCTTTTTTGACCCAAAGAAGTATGATTGGTTAATGGCCGAACTTTATCAAGCTGGAATAACTGAAGATTATGGGGATATGGCCACATTGTTTCGCACGTTATATCGCCATAATCTACATAAGGATGTGGTTGCTTTACCTAATGACCTATGGTGCTTTACAAACTGGCATGCAGATAAGATGCAGTTTGAGATGAAGGATGGTTTGCCACTTCTTACATATAAAAATGGTCGTGTGGTGGTAGTTCACCGTCGGTGGTACCTGCCTGAAGTTCGTGATAAATTTGTGAGGGATTTGGGACCACAGCATCGAGAAGACGGGACTCATAATGTGCAGATTTTTAAAGATGTGATTGAATGGCTTAATAATAATGGCCCTATAAAACTATGATTACATATTCTGATGTGACTATATGTATTCCCACAAGCTGGGTACCCAGCTGCCCAAGTGGCCGCTTGGTGCAGCATGTGTATACGCAGTTAGTCACACAATATTCCGGTTTTTCAAAGTGTCCGGTGGTTATCGGATATGATAATTATAAAGGCGAAACTGCATATTATCAAGAACTATGTAATTTAAGTTTTGCATCCTTTGTTTGTGATACTCGATCTAGTCTTTTAGAATCTATAGCCTATCGTAGGGCACGTAGTTTTAAGAATATGATAGACCAAGTCACAACTAAATACTTGTTATTTTGGGAGCATGATTGGGCATTTACTTTTGCTGTCATTGATTGGGATTCTTTGTTCTCTATTCTGGATGCTGAGTCTACGGTAAACACTGTTTATTTTAATAAGCGTAAGAATGTGCTTCGAGGAGTGGACGTTACCTTACAGCCTCGAACATGGGGTTCGACCACTCTTTGTCGAACATCTCGGTATTCAAATAATCCTAGTTTGACTTGTACGCGTACATGGCGGACTCGATGTTCTCCAGTAGTTGCTGGTATAGCACAGACGGGTGTGGAATTAGAGCGAGTAGTTTATGAAGCATATCGGAGTGATATAAAGAAAAAGGGTTTTATAGCTGCTAATGAGGATTGGGGTGCCTATCTATATGGCGACCTCAATTCTGGGCCATATGTTAAACATTTTAATGGAGCCGTGTGGAATGGAAAAATATAATATTAGGGTAAGCACTGAGCGATTCAAGTCTTTCATACCTTTATTAACGGCATGCTGTCAGGCTGTCTCTCCACAAGTAATTGTAGAATATGGACCAGGTGAATCAACACAGTGTTTGTTAGATAATACCACAGGTGTAATCTACTCCTGGGAAAACCAATCTTCATATTATGGGCAGGCGGTTACAAGATTTGCAGGCAACTCTCGTGTTAAATTATTCCTAGGGGACACTAAAGCAGGTCCGGGCAAGAAGACGCCTTATGTTAATGCACCTTATATAATATTGGGTGCACAATCTGCGGACTTAGTGTTTGTGGATGGGCGGTATCGTGCTGACTGCATGGCTTGCGCATCCATGCTAGTGAAGGATACTGGTGTTGTGGTACTTCATGATGATGAGAGGCCGTCTTATGACCCTGGCAGGAGTCTATTTCCTTTTTATTTTAGGAGCGCAGAAACTATAACCGGTTGTTATTCAAAAACAGCCGGGATGATCGCTAGAGTGGCTAAAGTTTTTCAACAGTTATTTACAGGAGAGCAAGGATGAACCGTTATTTGATTATTGTTCCTATTACAGGCACCTATATGGCAGAGGGTGAGGCGCTGCTGAGAAGTCTGACCGTTCACAACCCAGACATTCCAGTGGATGTCATAAGTGTCAATGGTCAAGCAGATTATCTTAAGGCCAAATTTCCGAACGTCCGCCAGGTGGTTAATGAGCCGCCGTGTGACTCGGAATTCCGGCAGGTCCGAACCAGCCGTTTTAGACACGCAGCGGATGTTAAAGCCGAGTTTGATGTGTGTTGTTTACTTGATGCGGATATGATCTCGGTGCGCCCCATGAAGAATATCTTCAAGATGGCGGCCGCTGGGACTATCCTGGCCTGTAGTAACAACACACTATTTAGATACCTACACAAAGATTTTGAGCTTATGAAGGTAACGGCACCCTTGGATATTAATGTAGTACATGGCAGTTTCAGTACCGTCCCTATGTTTATCAACCCTACAATTCAGGAGCCTTTTCTACGTGCTATCTGGGAAAATGAAACGGGAAATGATCTGGATACTCTTAACTTGTTGATACATTCTTTAGGTCTTTATGATAACAGTCTCTATTTGTTAAACAGTTATTGTTGGACTAATATTCATCATAGTATGCTTAAACCAGAGACTTATTTAAAAGCTACTGATGATGGTTATTATTCACATCAGGGTGAGCCGGTTTATATGATGCACGGGCACTTGCATGACCCGCGATACCACGCGCAGTTGATTGAACCCATGATTAAGAACTATGGTTATCACAAACCATATATAGATTGTGCGCGTAATTGTATTGGCGCCATGGTCAAAGAATACAGTAAATACTATGTACCTCCGCAGGAGGCATTATGAGCATGCATGTCTTAGAAAATGATTCCGTAGTATTAGACCATCCAGCAGCTTACACCGTGCCGCAGGATATGCCATTTATGCGAGATTCCTATGGTTTCTTGAAGCAGCAGAATCCGCAGCCGTTTGATTACACTCTGGCCTATAAAGCGAGGCAGAGCACTAATCCTGCCATGTCCTGGTTAAGATTGGGTTGGTTGGCTTCTCATATAAGCGTACCGGTACTGAAAACTTTCAATGCAGTGGACATAGGGGCTGGCAATCTGACGTTTGTTAAAGAAGCTGCCAAGGTTTTCCGCCGAGTCGTTCCTTTTGACCTGGCAGGAGAATCTATTTCTAAGGAAGAGCTATATGATACTGAGTGGGATATACTTGTGTTATCAGATGTCTTGGAACATTATGAGGACATAGATGACCTGTGGAAGCTGAAGTTTAGATATGCCCTTATATCGTTCCCGGAGACGCCGGAGAACATGGATTTGAGAACCTGGCGACATTATAAACCTAATGAGCATATCTATATGCTGAACGCCGGCTCATTTTCGTCTTGGGTTAGTAGGTGGGATGGGCTTGTTGTGGCTGCGGGTTGCCCAGAGGATTTACTACGGAAGCGGTGGCATCCTGATAAGGTTAATATCTCGACCTTCCTCATTCGAAGATAGTATTTTATGTATAGGAGAAACATATGATAACAATTTTAGTAGCTGCTGAAGGCACAGACCCGAATTCAAAGAGATATTGCACCGGTTTTCCGGTATATGCTGCCCCTGCGGGACATATTTGGGGAGGGGCTGAGTGTCCACCTACTTTTGTTAAGGTTGAGATCACGGATACAGATGATACCACTGAGTGGGCAGATACCTTGACACGAAAAACAGAGTATGCGATATTGGCACATGAGATAGGCCAGGATTTCTTTAGGGTTAGGATATTTGCCACTTTGAAAAGCCCGACCGCAGATGAGATGAGAGCATTCTTGCTGAATTGGGGGGCTACTGAAGTAGCAGATGCCGCAGAGGGTGGGGTGTTGTTTGAAATTACTGCTATGGATGGTATACGAGGTAAAGGTTTGTTTTCTTTTGCAGAGGAAGATGCCTTTGTAAAATATAATGAGATATCCTACAATCCAGAAGCCGGCACACATGAGGTTGAACTAGATTATTCTATAAGTAAATTAAAGGCTAAGGATGTGCAGGACACCTTGACTATGGCTGGTATGGAGATATTAGCGCTGGATGATGTTAAAGGTACATGTGTTTTTGTAGGCCAGCGAGTAAAGATGATTTCCAAATTAGAGTGGGAAGTTGCACAGCACTTCAACATTATGCTTGCCCGTGTACAGTGGCGTTTCAGTTCAGATACTGTGATGACTGCCCTTGTACGCGGAGGCACTGTTTCCATGACTATGGCAGAAGCGGAAGCCGATATGATTGATGTTGCAACGGAGATATAATGCCACAGAGAACGTTTAAAGTAGTAGACGACGCATGTGAAGTGTGTCACCATAAAGACGAATGTAAGATAACTGGAATAAGCAGAGACGACGTGTATCAAAGTCTTCATAATGCAAAGTTGTATTCTTTTGTTACTTGTGCAGATGCAAACATATATGAGGGTGATATCTTTAGAGAAGTTAAAGAGGAGGTATAATGGCTACCGCAGGAGCAATAAGAACTAAGACCGAGCTGATTGCCGCCGCAGGCGATGCCGGTGATTTTTATGATAATGCGGCCAAAGCCATTATTGCGCTGAGCATACGCAATCTTGTTGAAACGCTGTATGGTAGGATGCCACAACGCACTGAAACCGATACATACACTGTAGCTTATGATGACGGCGTGGTCATATGCAATAAAGCTACAGCCATGACAATCAATCTTCCCGACGCAACAACCGCACGCATGGCCGGTCGTATATTCATAATTAAGAACATTAACCTTGGTGAAGTCACCATCGACGGAAACAGCACACAGACTATTGATGGAAAAACTACAATCACCCTTAGTCAGAAATGGCAGGCCATTGCTCTACAATGCGACGGAGCGAACTGGATTTCTATAGGAGGGGCCAACTAATGATAGACAGACATGATGATATGCTTGGTGTTGTACAATCCGCAGCAGTCGGAGGCACGTCTTGGACGTATGCAGAATTAGGGGATACTGGTTTCTTGATGGGGCAGCTCGCAGATAATAGCACAGATATACTACAATTAAAAATACAAGTTCCGCATTGGCGAAAGCTCGGTAGTAACCTTGATAGTATACACATCCATCTAGTGAATGAAACAGCTATTGCTGAAGGTGAGACCGTTGTGTTAGATGAAATGTCCTATGTATGGTTACGGGTTGGCGATGTTATTCCAGCAGCAGCATCGTGGACAGCTATATCAGATTTCACATACACAGCCCCCGCTGGAGGCGTTGCAGCTAAAACATATATGTTGTGGAGTATTGTAGAAGATGTCGCACCTCCTGCCGATGAAGGTTATGGTGGTATGCTGTTAGTTAAAGTTAGACGAGGAAACGGAACCGCTACGGGAGATATAGGAATACTTGATGTAGATGCACACTCTATTAAAGATAGAATGGGAAGTATTAACGAGGCTTCTGATAGCTAATTATGGCAACAACCAAAGCTCGCTCCATAGGAACTAAGACAGCTTATTCCACAGGCACAATAGCAACTGATGCCACTGGGTTGATTGTTACGCTCACGGGCGGAACCTTTGATTCGGACTGGGGAGAGGGCGACCTACTAAAGATCAATACAGACGCCGCGTTCAGTAATGACTTCAGTGATGATTTTGATAGTGAGACATGGGCGTATGTTTTAACTAGAACGGATGCTACGCATCTAGTTCTACAGACTGCTGTAACTCCCAGTTTATCAGGTGAGACATTTTCTATTGAAAGATCATACTCAACGCTGACTACATGGGACGCTGCTTGTCCTGCTGATCTAGTTACGGATGATTCTATTTGGAAAGGTGTTGGTTATAATGATAGTACGTTTACTGTTGCAGTGACTATAAGTGGAATTACAACGGATGCAACACGTTATGTGTGGCTTACCGTGGCAGATGGTCATTGGCATCAAGGCACCAAGACAGGTTGCGTTGTAAATATGGGCGGGGCTGCTACAACACCAATAAATGCCGCATCCAATTATTGCTTAATAGAGAAGTGGAGGGTTACTGGCTATACCTCTTCTGGTGCTGGTCCGCAGGCTGGTATATCTAATGGAAGCCTAAGCGCGAAGACTAGATTTTGTTTTGTGCATGATGTTAGTTCAACATCCAGTTCGACAATACGAGGTATTAGTCTTGGAACTTCTGATACACATAACATAGTAGAGAACTCCATAGTATTAAATATAACAGGCACAGTTGGTATCGTTATGGGTATTCTAGCCCAAGGCTCTAGCAATACTAGAAATTGCACCGTATATAATTGCACATCAACATCGAACAACGCTTATGGTTTATGGGGGTCGTATGCGGAGTCTATCTATAATAATATTATTACCAATTGCACAACGGCTTGTTATACCTCGGCATCGCCACTGGCAAATGCTGGGGGTAATGTCGCATCCGATACGTCATTGACAACTTATGGAATAGGCGGAACCAGATTAGAATCTACTACTGCCGCTTCTCTCTTTGTAAGCATCACTCCCGGCAGTGAAGATTTAAGTTTAAAAAGCACTTCCCCTGCTATAGCTTTTGGTATCAATCTAGGAACTTATTTTACCACTGATATAAAGAGTAATTCAAGGTATTATGTATGGGATGCTGGTGCATTTAGGTATAGTGTCGTAGAAACCAAGCATCGATCCATAGGAAACTCTTCCGTACAAACGCCTTATTCTACTGGAACTGTCTCATGTACTGATGGATACAATCTCGAACTAACTGGCGGATCATTTAATGCGAATTGGGGAGAAGGTGATAGGGTAACTATTGATGGAGTTGCCTACTTTGTCACATCAAGAACCGATGCAGATACTTTGTTCTTTAATTCACCTCTGCCGTTGATGACGGGGAAGTCTTATGTATTAGAAAGAGCATATACTGCATTGTCGGTATGGGAGTCCGAGTCCCCTGCTAATCTTGTAACGGATAATTCTATATGGAAAGGTGTATGCTATAGTGACTCCACTTTTGGAGAAACCAATATAAATATTACAGGGATTACTGCTGATGCTGCACGATACATTCATTTAACTGCTGCTGTTGGTCATAGGCATGAGGGATCACGACAAGGAGTTCTCATAGATGGAGGAGGAGCATCAACAACAATAATAAGTGTCAATCAGTCTAATGTTATTGTTGAGTATTTAAGATTTACTGGTTTACAAGGTACCGGAGCAGGGATGAGGGCGTGTATTGCTGTAGAAACGTACAGTAATGTACATATACGACAAAACATGATTTGTGACATATCAGCAAGTAGTGGTAACAGCATAATTCATTTAATCGCAGGCAGTGGTGGCGCAGGAGCCGCTATTTCTATATACAATAACCTTATTGTTAATTGTGAAATGACTGGCACGGGATCGTGTCAACTATTTGGTATTAACGCAAGTAGTGGTTCCACAAAAGTGTACAACAATGTAGTGCTTAATTTAAGGTCAACATCTTCTTGTGTGGGTATTCAGTGCTGGTTCGGCACTTCTTATAATAACATAAGTATGAATCATACGGGTGTGTCAAGTTCAGCTTGCTTTTCGGGTAGTTCTGGCTACAATATGTCTTCTGACGCAACAGCTACGGGAACAAAATCAATAATAAACATGTCAACTGTTGATCAATTTGTATCTATAACAACAGGAAGTGAAGATGTGCACTTAAAAGTAGGGTCAGGCGCTATAGGCACCGGCATAAATTTATCTTCCACGTTTAATTTTGACATAGTAGGCAGTGCCCGCTCATCTTTCTCATGGGATATGGGTGTATTCACATACACTACTGCTCGTTATTGGGTTGGAGTAGATACAAGCTGGAATACATCGGCTAACTGGTCTGCCACGTCAGGTGGAACAGGTGGAGCAGGTGTTCCTGATGCTACAACGGATGCTATTTTTGATGCCAACTCCAGCTCTCATTCTCATTGTGTTGGTGATGCAGATATGGACTGCGTAGGAATGCAAATGTTAGGTTGTTCAAATAATTTTAGTGATGGCGGATATGATCTTACAACATTAGCTAATTGCTATATTGCTACTACCGGAACAATTACTTTTACTGGCACTTACACAATGATATGGGGTTCCACATTTACGCTTACTAGTGGAGTAGGCGTACTTACTGTGGTAGATGGTACATTTTCTTTTCTTGATAACGCTACTGTAGCTATATCGAAAACAGGATATACTTGGGGAGTATTGCAGGGTGGAGCCAATGGAAAAACAGTTACTAAATCAGGTACTACCGCATTAGCCTTTATGACGCTAGAGTTTTTAGGATCGGGTACTATCACTTGGGCAGGCATTTTAAACCTTAATAGTTTAACACCTTTTATCAATACTACAGGCGGAGTGTTTAATAACACAGCTACGTTTACTAGACTGACTCCTAGCACTTCAGGAACAGTAACATTAAATGCCGGTAATTACAGTTCTTATTTTGAACTATATACTACTGGTAGTGGTAGTATAATATATAATCAAGTAGGCGACTTTACTTGTAGAAGGTTTCAATTTTATAAGGTCAATAATGAAAGTGCGACATATAATACCCAGAACTACAACATAACAATTACAGTCGATTACTTTCAGATCAGATCAGGTGGCGCTCTACACGCAGGTTCTTTGATTTTCAATGCTGGCAGCTCCACTATAACGGCTAACTCTTATATCGATTTTAATGCACAAGCCGGAGATGTTGAAGTTAATATGGGCACAGCCATATTCAAGTTCAAAACAAATTTTACAGCTCAGGTAATTGGATACTTAACAGTAACGTCAACAGATTCAGTTATAGAGGCAATTGGAACGGCAGCGCAAACAATGTCTTTTGCAGGAGTTACATTTGATAAGATTAAAAACTCTAATGTCACATCTACGCTAAGTATGCTGGATGCTCTATCTTGTGATCGTCTACTACTTGAACCCTTATCTACAACTAGATTCAAAGAAGGATTAACACATACTATCGCTTCTTATACTGCTGGTGATTGGGATGGCACAGCAGGCAATCTTGTAACGATAAAGTCCATTACGGATACAGCACAGCATTTTCTTACTGTGCCTGATGGCATCTATGTCTATTATGTTGATGTGAGAGATAGCCATGTCAACTAGCATCATAGCTTATCTATCGAATGGAAATGTGGATAGTGGCAACAACACTAACTGGATTTTTAATGAAAGCAGTTCTTCAAGTTCTTCATCTTGTTCCAGTAGTAGTAGCTCTTGTAGTAGTAGTTTTAGTTCTTCTAGTTTTTCAAGCAGCAGCTCCTTAAGCAGTTCTTTTTCTTCCAGTAGCTCATGTAGCAGCTCTTGCTCATCAAGTTGTTCATGCAGTAGCTCCTGTTCATGCAGTAGTTCATGCTCGTGTTCCTCAAGCTGTTCATGCAGCAGCTCTTGTTCATGCAGCAGCAGTTCTTCAAGCTGTTCATGTAGCAGTTCCTGTTCCTGTAGTAGCAGCAGTTCCTGTTCCTCCAGTTGCTCCTGTAGCAGTAGCTGTTCCTGTAGTAGCAGTTCATCAAGTTGTTCTTGTTCCTCAAGCTGCTCGTGTTCCTGTTCATCAAGCTGTTCCTGTAGTAGCAGTTCATCAAGCTGTTCTTGCTCAAGTTCATGCAGTAGCTCCTGTTCCTCCAGCTGCTCATGCAGCAGCAGCAGCAGTAGTTCAGCAAGTTGTTCCTGTAGTTGCTCATGCTCCTCAAGCTGCTCCTCAAGCTGTTCATGCAGCAGCTCTTGTTCATCAAGTTGCTCCTGTTCTTGTAGCAGTTCCTGTTCTTGTAGCTCCAGCTGCTCTTGCTCATGCAGTAGTTCTTGCTCCTGCTCATCCAGCTGTTCTTGTTCGTGTAGTAGCAGTTCATCCAGCTGTTCCTGCTCATCCAGCTGTTCCTGTAGCAGTTCATGCAGCAGTTCATGCAGTAGCTCCTGTTCATGCAGTAGCTCTTGCTCCTGTAGTAGCTCCTGTTCATGCAGTAGCTCCTGCTCCTGTAGCAGTTCATGCAGCAGTTCATGCAGTAGCTCCTGCTCCTGTAGTAGCTCTTGCTCCTGTAGTAGCTCCTGTTCATGCAGTAGCTCCTGCTCCTGTAGTAGCTCCTGTTCATGCAGTAGCTCTTGCTCCTGTAGTAGCTCTTGCTCCTGTAGTAGCTCCTGCTCATGTAGTAGCTCCTGCTCCTGTAGTAGCTCCTGTTCATGCA
>Ga0172380_10000321_pt1 | contig 96958 bp, 110 predicted proteins | sample Leawe162metaG_FD_119747 | JGI IMG/M metagenome (GOLD analysis project Ga0172380, IMG submission 119747) | Leachate microbial communities from a municipal landfill in Southern Ontario, Canada - Leachate well 162 metaG | ecosystem: Engineered > Solid waste > Landfill > Unclassified | place...
AAGATGTTATTGATTGTCTTGATTTAATTAGCGAATATTACTCACTTGATGTATTTGGATCGTCAACAGATTATTTACAAGATCTATTACATCATGAATTTTCGATTATAGTCCCTATTTTAGTAATAGAGGATATTTTAGGAAGTCTTAGACCGTTACCTTTTTAATGGTCTTTTTAATTAAATAACTTTAAAATATAGATGAATGAAGATGTTCCTATTCTAATTAGTTTAAAAAAACTTTTAGAATATAAATTAGCCTGTGAAGATTATATATTTTTATATCTTCTTTATATTGGCGAAAGGTGGAAATTAAGTAAATATTTAACAGAAGTAAAAAACATTAATGCGCAAAAATATCTCAAACTAATTGAGTCAGGTATGGTTGAGAAAATCAACCCACACATTAGTACTATTTCTCTAAATAATCTTAATACCACTCAAAAGTTTAAGGACATTATTGAAGGAATAAATAACGAACAAAAAATTGAAAATTGGATAGAAAAATGGTATGCTTTGTGGCCTCCTGGTATTAAAACTGGTGGATATTATCTTAAAACAGATAAAACAGGATCTTTAAGAAAAATGAAGAGATTTGTTGTAAAATATCCTGAATATACACAAGAAGATATTATGCAGGCTACAGAGAACTATTTAAGAGAACAATCAATAAAAGGTTATTCTTTTACTAAACTTGCTCCATACTTCATTGAAAAAGACGGCTTATCTGTCTTGGCAGGAGAGTGTGAAGCGGTTAAAGAAAAAGCAACTCAAGTAATTATGAAAGGAGACATGTATGGAAATGAAGAGCTATGATCCTCTTAACATAATTACTCAAGGAGAGGCTATTGAAAGAGCTAATAAGAAGATTTATTTTAATATGCATAATAAATTTCCTGGATTAGTAACTAGATGGCTTAAAATAAATAGAGCTCTTGGAGGTGCTTTTAGATTTGGAGAGATTACTTATATAAGTGGTCCTTCTGGCTCTGGAAAATCGTATTTACTAAATATGATAAGAGAAGATTTTGCTGGAGACTTAAATAAAAGTTATCCAAATAAATTTAAAATATTAGCATTATCTTTTGAGATGGGAGCTGAAGACGAAGTTATTAGAACTTATAGTAGTTCTTTAAATACTAGTTACAGCTTACTTGTATCGGCAAATGAAAAAATTACTAAGGAATATTATAAAATTATTGAGGAAACTTCAAAAAAACTTAATAACAACAAAATATTTTATGTAGAAACAACTGGGAATAGAAAACGAATACTTTCTACCGTAAACTAAATCTGCGGCTTTATACAGTAATGTATATAGAAAATTCCGAATAACGGGGAAACCCTTTTTTAAAATTAAAATATGTACGTAACTTATAAAACATACAAAGATAATAAATTAATAGATAATTACAAAAACACATCTTGTTTTAGTGAATTGTTTAATAATCAATGGGATAAAATGGAATTATTACTTTATGAGTCTTCACTAAGTAAAGGACAATTAAAATTTTGGTTTGATTTTGTAAAAAAGATTGAACCTAAAATTAAACTTAGAGAAGATAATTATTGTATAATTCCGTATCAAGGTAAAGGTAAAACACTAACGTTAGTTACAATATTAAGATTCCTTTGGGAAGATATAAATCATTATGATACTATTATCCCTTTAACAAAAGAAGTTATTAAACTAGTTCCTGATATTGATGAAATGGGGGCAGTAGTTCTTGCTTCAAGTATAACTCATGAGTGCGACGGATGGGGACATTCATTAGTTAATGCAGTTGCCACTAAGATACCAAGAAAATGGCACTATAGAAGGTATAAAGGAAATTCTATTTTTGGTCTTACAGCTTTAAATGATCATGATAGTTCCTCTTATAAAAATAGATGGCTTCTTAATAGATTAAGAACTCAAAAAGAAACTCCTTTAGATGTTAAACCTATACTTAAACATTTTAATATTCCATACAATGAACAATAATAATAAAGAAGGCAATCCCGTGACGTTACTTAGTAATGAAGAGAATGAATATTTAGTATTATTATTAAAAGATCAAATTATATATGGTCTGTTTGATAATGATGAAGAATATGAACTTGCAAAAAAATATTCTTCTTAAATTACAATACGTCCGAACGACTGACAAGGAGCAACCTACCTATTATGAATTAGATAAATGGTTTGAAGGACAAAGAACTGCAACAGTCTATGAAAAACCAATAGGTAAATTCTTTGGAACAAAACTTAAAACTAAAGTATTACAATTAAGTGGTATGGAGGTTGTTTTGTTTGAAGATGGTACATATACTTTATCTGATACAACAGGAGGCTGATGATACAGTCTGATCTATAAAAATAAAATTTAATGAAAAAAGAAATAATAGAGTATTTTAACTCAAAACAATTAAAGGTTTTAGATGTTAATCCAGGAGGATATAATAAATCTTTCTATACCGGTGTAACTGTAGGATATATTGCAAAATATGTTTGTCATACAACACCAGGTAGAATTGTTAGGTTACTTTGGAAGATGCATCAAAATGGTGAATTAAGAGCATTGTTCTGCGGAACAGTCAACGAACCCGTTTTTGAATCAGCAACTTTCCCTACTAATCATTGGAATTATGAAAAAGGTAATTGGGGTGCAGACATTAATGATCTTAAAAAACATTTAGAATCTTTCGTTAAAACTAAATTATAGAGTTTAGCAGAAATGACTAAGCCTCTTTTGTAATAAATAATAAAAAATAATATTATGTCTAAAATTTTAAAGCTAACCGTAAAACAACTTACGAATTTAATAGGATCTTATGTAATAATGAGAAAACCTACATCAACGATTACCAAAAACAAAAGATATATTGTAAAAAATATTCAATTTTATTCTTATACAAAAAAGAAAAATTCTATTCTTACAATTATTAATGATTTTGGTAAAGTTATTTCAATTCGTGAAGATAGAATTACAATTGAGTAACAAAAATGAGAAAAGTTTCAAAAAGATTATCCAGAACATAAATTAGTAGTTACAATAGATCACTCTTTACTAATGGAATATTTAGATGAAATTAGTGAGGTGGATCTTATAAATCAAATGTCACGTTTAGCTTTAGTACTTAAGAAAAAGTATGGAGCAATGGTAATAATGTTAGGTCAGTTAAATGATAAATTAGAACAACCAGAGCGATTAAAGACACCACAATTACAATATCCGACTAAAACCGATATTCATGGTGGAAAATCTATATACGCAATCGCTGATACGGTAATAATTATTCATAGACCTGAACTATTAAACCTGCAAACATATGGACCTAAATTTTATCCTACAAAGGATTTAATTGTGTTACATTTTTTGAAATCTAGATTAAACGGAAGTGAAGGTGTTTTGAGAATGAGGCAAGATTTTAGTCATGGTACATTATTAATGTGGCAGGATGAAGTCAAAACTACTCAAGAAACGCTTTTTTAGCACTTCTAAGACACTTTTTTATTATAGTTGATACATTGTGTCATTTATATTAAAAATATCATTAAAACTTATTTATGGGAGTATTAATATTGGTAGAAGGAGAACCAGGAACTGGTAAATCAAGAGGTATTTTAAATCTTGATCCAGCAACAACGATTGTTCTTAGACCTAACACGAAAGACTTGCCTTTTCCTGGAGCAAGAAAACTTTATAATGAAGAAGCTAAGAACATGTTTCATGTTTCTTCTTTACAGGAAGTCGGAGAATATATTACAGACATTAATTCTGGTAAGAAAACCAAAGTTATTGTAGTAGAAGATTTCTCACATTTATTGGGACAAAGAGTATTAGAAGATTCTAATATAGTTGGTTACACTAAATGGAATAAATTAGCGGTTGACGCTTTTGAAGCAGTTATAGGAATAGAAAATGAACTAAGAGATGATTTATACGTAATATTAATAGCACACACAACTACTGTTCAAAAAGCAGAAGGGGAAATAGTTACGCACATGCTGACCCCTGGTAAATTACTTGATAATTTAATTAAGATTCCAAGTTATTTTACCTATGTGTTTCATACAGAGGTTATAGAAGAAAAAGGAAAGATCCTCTATAAATTCTTAACCAACCGTGATGGGTCTGGTAAAGAAGCAAAAAGTCCAGAAGGATGTTTTGAGCTGTATGAAGAAAATGATTATGCCATGCTTATCAAGAAAATTGAGGCTTATCAAAATGGCAACTAATTTTAAAAAAATAATATTATGAGTAAAAAATTCGGATTTAGTGATGTTGAAGAAGTAAAGTCAAGAATTGAACCTGGTGTTGAAGAAGTTGAATTTACTGGCGTAGAATGGGGCGAAAATGATAATGGTAAAGCATTCATGTCAATTGGCATGGTTTCTTTATCAGGTAATCATGAACATTCAGAACGTTTATATTTCTCTACCAAAAAAGGTGAGAAAATATCTCTTCAAAGAATTAAAACTATTCTAATGACTATATTAGGCGAAGAAAAAGCTAATAAGGAGTATGATGTAGAAGGCCTTAATAAAATTCTTACTGGTAAACAGGCAAGAATTAAATTTATTGGTGAAGAATATGAAGGTGAAAATGGAATTAAAGTTAAAACCCAATTTGCGTTTGCAAACTTTATCGAAAATATTGATGTTTCTGCAGAAAATTCAAAATTACATTTTGACTCAAGCCGTAATATCAAATTACTTCCTCAATCTCCTAAGATGAAGGAAAAATCAAAGAAAGATGTCTTATTCGAGTAATCAACAAAGAATGATTGATGCTTTATTAGACCAAATGTTGAGGACCTCTCTTTGGGGGGTCCTTGACCTTTGTCTTTTGAAGAAGAAATTTGAAATAATAGATCTAGTTATTGAACTAAGAGAAGAAGAATATTTTAAACCTTATGGATTTACCGTTACATTAATTGATGGTGGAAACTTTGTTCAAAAAATTCCATTCTTTGAAAACAATGATGAATTTATAAAAGAAAATAATCTATACTTTTTAGGTGAAAAATCATATCCTAGTTATTTAGCGTTTATGAATAAAAGTGTAGAAAGACATAAATCCTTGTAAATGAAAAAAGTATTCAATTTTAACACTAATAATATAACAAAAGATAAAGTTAAAGAAATATTATCTGATAACCAAATATATGAGTTTTATCTAGGTGATAACATTGAATTTACACGAAAATTTAATTCTCCGTTTAGAAAAGATGATCACCCTAGTCTCTCCTTTTTCTTAATTAATAATCATACTATATTATGGAGAGATTGGGGTTCTTCTTTACAAGATAAACCACAAGATGTTTTTTCTTTTGTTATGACCTATTACAATTGTTCGTTTAGAGAGGCATTGGAATATATTAATATTGATTTTAACTTAAATTTTACTAGCGATATTCAAGTATCAACTGTAATTTTTGATAGAGAAATTCCTACTAAAAGAGCTTTTAAAAAAGTTAAAGAGAAGAAGATAATAGAAGTAGAGACGCAAAACTTTACAATAGAAGACGTTAAGTTTTGGAAGTCGTTTGAAATATCTTTAGAAACTTTAATTAAATATAATGTTAGATCTATAAAATATTGTTGGTTAAATTATAAATTATTTAGAACCTATACAAGATCTAATCCAATATATTCATTTGAGTTAATAAATGAAGAAGGAGAAATAGTATACAAAATATACTCTCCTTATGAAGAAAAGAATAATAAGTGGTTTAGTAATGTATCTAAAGATACCGTACAAGGCCTATCTCAATTAAAGTATGAATCAGATACTCTAATTATAACAAAAAGTTTAAAAGATGTAATGGTTTTAGATACATTTGGTTATGAATCTATTGCTTTTCAATCAGAAATTTCTGAATTTAGTAATTTTATATACGAAAATGTTGTATCTTTGTACAAAAATATAATTGTATTTTATGATAACGATCAGCATGGTATAACTAATTCAAATAATATGTGTGAAAAGTACTCTTTTAAACAAATTTCAATACCGCAAGAATTCAAAGCAAAAGATATAAGTGATTATGTAAAGAAATATGGTGTTGATAATACTAAAATTTTCATTAAAACACTTATCAATAATGCAAAGATATATAATAGTGTATAGTACATTTTACTGTAAGAAAGTAGTAGAGGTAATATATGCACGAAGTAGATATATGGCAATGATAGAAATAGCTACTACTAACAATGAAGTAGAGATTAAATCTATTAGAGAGTTATATAATCCGTATTTTGATCCCAATAGTGTGATAACAAACTATGAACTATCTTTACTGAAAGATGGATTTCATAATGTTACAAATAAATTTAATTTATCTCTTAACATCTATAACACAATAGCACAGATCTATGGAGATAAGTTATTAAAAGCACATGAATATGGAGGATAAATATTTCTTTGAGGTTAAAGTAGAAAACTTCATAGATAGAATTCAATTATCAAAAAAACAGAGACCAACATATTTTAAGAAAAAAGATAAGATTCCAAAAAAGTATAGTACTGAACAGTTTGCTTTTGTAAATAATTCACTAATCAATATTGTAACAGGTGAAAAAGTAATTAAAAATTCTATAAAAGTTGGAACTCCTAATATAAAATTAATTACTGGACAGTACTTCTGGGAGGGAGCACATCCTCACATTAGAAGAAAGATTAAGAAAGAAATGTCTGAATACTTTTATAAGTATTTAAAAGACGCTCCGCAAGTAAAAGATGATCAATACCCTATCGGAGTTCGTATTGATTTATATGATGATATGAACTCTGGACAGGATTAAAGTAAAAAAATGTTAAATTATTTGGAAAAAACTGATTTTTGTTGTATCTTTGTATTTAATATAAAAAATATAAATATGGAACAATTAAATCAATTAATTCTAGGAAGCATACTTGGAGATGGTTATTTAGATAAAATAATAAATAACGGTAATTCAAGAATGACTTTTGGACATAGTGAAAGTCAATTAGAATATTTAAAATATAAAATGTCTATTTTTAATAAATATGATTTATTTAATAATAGTTTTTATAAAAATAAATCAATTTCAGAAAGATATAAAAATGGATATTGTATATCTTATCATACAAAAACTAAAAAAGATCCATTATTTAATACATATAGAAATGAATTTTATCCATTTGGAAAAAAGATTCTTACAAATAAAATATATGAATTAAATAATTTTAGATTGGCAATTTGGTTTATGGATGATGGCAGTAATACTACAAGTAGTTATCAATTAAATTCTAATGGATTTAGTAGAAATGAATGTAATATATTACGAGATATGTTATTTAAAAATTTTAATATAGAAACTTCATTATGGAAAACACATAATATTATATACATTAAATCTAAAAGTGCAGAATTATTTAAAAATTTAATTTCTGAATTTATAATAGATTCAATGACATATAAATTAAAAACCAAATATAAACATAAAAGAGTCCTGAATAAATCGGATAAATTGCTGGAAAACCCTGGAGAGGACAATCAGCAGCCTATCCAGAATCTAAATGGTTCTGGCGGGTTCAACGACTAGATATTGAAACTAAGAAGTGCTATACGCAGAGTGGTAGTGGAGTATACTAAACCATACGAGCGCAGGTATACTCTCACTTCTTAGAATATAATATATCCACGAACATCCGACACCTTATGGTGATGATATAGTCTGGGCTGCAACCATAACTTAAAAAAGAAATTGCAGAATCTAAAGATAAAGAACTTTAGAGATAACAAAACCGATCGACAACTTCATCTTCTTGTACAGAAAAGTTATACACGATGTATTAACTGCTCACGAAATGAATCATAAACCAATAATAATTGATGATTCAAAACTTTATTTAAGAGATATACCTACAAGGTTTTATCCAATAGATGAGGGAATAGAAAAGTTTTTACATATACAAATTTATTCATTAAATAATTAAAATATGTGTTTAAATATTAAATGGTATAGTTGGAAACATACCGCAAAAAAAGATATTATTGTTTATAAATATTTAGATAAATGTAACGATAATACATTAAAAACTCCTTACAGAGGAGTTATAATAGAAATTAGCAAAACATATATATCTGTAATTGAAAGAATAGATAATGTAATTGAAAAAGCACTACATTCTTTTGCTCAACAAAAAGGCGCTCAAGATAATTTATTTAATCAGATAGTAATAGTTGAATGTATAATTCCAAAAGGATCGTATTATTATACAGGTAAATTTATAGGACATAAAGCTTACGCCTCTAATAAATTAATTTACAAAAGAATTATATCTTAATGACAGATAAAGAATATTTCGCAGATAAAGAATTTTTAACAAATACTATGTTAGGTTGGATTTTAGTTAGCCCACAATACTTTAAGAAACAAATATCCTTACTTGGTTTAGACAAAGAAACTACTGAAAGATATTTCGTCTTTGGAGGTGCTGTACATTGTAGATTATTAGAAAATAAAGAATTCGCTAATAGATATTTTGTATCAGCCGCAAACTCTCCTTCTAATGTAGTTCAAAAGAAATTCTGTACATTACTATCTGTACATAAAAAAATAGATGATAAGTCTTTAGTTTCTGCTTATAAGTTATCTTATTCTACTGAAAAGATGAAAGAAGAAGATATTTTAAAAAAAGCTAAAGAATTATATGAAACCTATTCTGAATACGTTTCAGAACAAAGAAATAAAGGTGACAAGATAGAGTTAACTTCTTATGAATATGATTCAATCCTTGCAATAGAAAGAAATATTCTTTTTAATGCTAGAGCTAAAGAGCTTTTATTTTCAAAAAACGATACAGAGAACAATGAATTTATTATATTTTTTACATTTAGAGAAATAAAATTTAAAAGTAAAATTGATAGATTTATTATTGATGTTGAAAACAAGACTATTACAATAATTGACATTAAGACACACTCTCCTAAAAGAGAAGGATCTAATCTTCAGAAATCATTTGAAAAATCATTCTTTGAATTCAATTATGACAGACAACTTTATTTATATACAACTGCAGTGGTTAGTCATTTTATAGAAAAATATCCTGAAGAGGATTTATCTTTATACAAAATAGAACAGAAAATTATCTTAATAAAGGCAAACTTTGATAATGAAGTTCTTGTTATTAATTTAGATGAATCTATACTTAATTCTGGAGAAGAAAACTTCAATAAAGCGTTTGATATGTATAATTATTACGAAGCTAATGGATATGATAAAGTATTCGGATTAAATTCTCAAGGAGAAATAACCCTTTTTAAAAAATAAAATATGAGCGAAAACAATTTAACTGATTTTTTTATTAACACTTATGGATTTAAGTTAGAAAATGATTCAAAAGAAAAATTAGAAAAATTTTGTTTAGAATATTTTGGTGGAGATGAATTAGCTGCATCTGTATTTATTAATAAATATTCTGCAAAATATAACACTCCAACAGACATGCATGAAAGAATTGCCAATAATATACATCGTATTGAAAGTAAATATCCAAATCCTTTAAGTATTGATTATATTTTTTCTTTATTAGATAAATTTAAATATTTAATTCCTGGTGGTTCTGTAATGTTTGGATTGAATAATTATAATATGCCTGTATCTTTAGGTAATTGTTTTGTAATTGGAGAAGAAAACGAAAAAGATTCTTATGGAACAATTATAAGACGTGATGAGGAACAAGTACAGTTAATGAAGCGCAGAGGTGGCGTTGGCCAAGACCTTTCCTTCTTAAGAGGCAAAGGATCTCGTGTTAATAATGCAGCAAGAACCTCTACAGGTGTTGTTCCTTTCGCAGAGAGATATTCTAACTCTATAAAAGAAGTAGCTCAGGATGGCAGGAGAGGAGCTGGTATGCTTACTCTTAATATTACTCATCCAGATGCATTAGATTTTATTAAAGCAAAAGCTAATACTGATAAAATTAATGGAGCTAATATTTCTTTAAAGATTGATGATTTTTTTATGAATTCTTTAAAAGAGGTAAATGATATTTTTATTAAAAAAAAACTTTCTTTTGATGAGGCTAATGAAATAGCGGCTCCTTATTTTCGGAAAACATCGTCAGTATACGAACCCCGTTTTAATAATGATTTTGTTTTTAATGAATTAATTAAAAATACTAGAAACTTTTCAGAACCTGGAATTTTATTTTGGGACAGGGTAGAAGAAGAAATTGATTCTATACTTTATGATGAATTTTCTCCTGTATCTACAAATCCATGCGGAGAGTTACCCTTATCTCCTTACGAAAGTTGTAGACTAGCTTCATTAAATTTATACAGTTATGTTGATAATCCATTTACAGAAGATGCTGAATTTAATTTTGACTTATTTGAAGACCATGTTATAAGTGCTCAACGAATAATGGATGATATTGTTGATTTAGAAATAGAGCAAATAAATATTATTCTTAGAAAATTAGGATCAGAAATAATTATTCCTAATTCTGAACAAGAAGATTTTTATACAGATGAAAAATATAACGGAAGTATTGATGTTGAGATTTCATTATGGAAGAAGATTCTTTCTAAAACTGAAAGAGGTAGAAGAACTGGTTTAGGAATTACTGCTTTTGGAGATATGTTTGCTGCATTAGGAATTAAATATGATTCTAATGATGGTATATTTATGGCTGAAAATATATTTTCTTTAATGTTAAAGAATTCTTATAAGTCATCTATTATAATGGCAAAAGAAAGAGGTTTTTTCCCGGCTTATAATGGCGGTGAACTTGTTAATAAAGATTTCCAAGTCAAAATGATTGATACGTTAAAAACATTATTTCATAATGAACCAGAAATTATAGAAATGTGGAAAATTTATGGAAGAAGAAATATCCAAAATCTTGCAATAGCCCCTACCGGTAGTATTAGTATTATGACTCAAACTACTTCAGGAATAGAGCCCGTGTTCAACTTAAGATATAAAAGACGTAAGAGAGTTAATGGAGAAGTTGATAAATCATCCAAAAAAGAAATTATTACAGATGATAATGGAACTTGGGAGCTCTTTAATGTAACTCATCCTAAATTTAAAACTTGGTACAAGATTAAATATCCTGATAGGAAGCCAGATTCTCTTGATTCTATGCCTGAAGAGTTATTTAAAGAAATAGTAAAAGAAAGTCCTTATTTTGAGTCTTCAGCACATGAAATTGATCCTATTAAAAAGATTACCTTACAATCTATTGCACAGAAATATATTGATGGTGCTATTAGCATAACGCATAACTTACCAGAAGATGTAACAGAAGAGCAGGTTAAAAAACTTGCTTTGTACGCATGGGAAACTGGTTGTAAAGGATTTACTATATATCGTGATAATTCAAGAGGTGGTATTCTTATTAAAGATAAGAAACCGGCTTTTGAGAAGAACGATGCCGCTCAAAGACCGGAATCTATTGATTGTGATGTTCATCAAACTTCTATAAAAGGAGAATTATGGACTGTATTAATAGGTACAATAAATAAATCACCCTATGAGATTTTTGCATTTAAATCAAATAACAACGCTAAACTACCATCTGGTGAAGGATATAAGTTGTCTAAAATTAAAAGTAAACAATATTCTCTTACTAAAAACGGTGAAGATGTAATTAGCAATATACTTGATTATTTTGATGCTCCAGAAGAAGAGTTTATAACTCGACTTATGAGTGGAGCTTTTAGACACGGGATGGATGTATCATATGTCTATGAACAATTAGTTAAATCTAATGGATATGTAACTGATTTTTCTAAAGCAATAGCACGAATACTTAATAAATATGTTACTAAATCGCTTTCAAAAAAACAAGCGGAAACTTGCCCAGAGTGTGGTAATACTGTCGTCTTTTCTGGCGGTTGCGTCTCTTGCTCTTGTGGATGGTCTAAATGTTAGTAAGATAAAATTATATATTATATCTATATTCTTTTCAATGTTGATTCTTGGAATTATGTTTTTATCTGTTTTGCAAAAAATTGATAGAAAAGTATTAAATCTACAAAAAACAATAGATAAGAAAGATAGTATAATTAATGTTAAAGACTCAACTTTTAGAGAATACTTGAAAAAATGTATGTTTATTGATAAAGATCAATTCTATATTGATAAATATGGCAATGTTAAAGTAAAAACACTTATAAATTAAATTTTAATTTGTAAGTGGTGATTAATAATAGTTAGTTTTGGGAGGAGTGTGGCAGCTTCTCCCTTTTTTAAAATTTAAACTATGACAGTAGACGAATTTAATGATAAATGGTCTAATAATTTAGAAGAAGGATATTACGGTTTAGCAATAAATCATCCTAAAGTTATTAAATATTTAGATAAAGAATTTGAGGAAGAAGTAAAAACTAATCCTAACTTTACGTTTTCTCAGATTAAAACAAAATGGGGATATGTAAATGTTTATACAGATAGCCCAAACAGGAGTAAATGGGAAAATGAAATAACAAAACTTTTGTATGTATAAACCAGAAAATTTATATTTTACATCAGACATGCATTTTAATCATGCCAATATAATCAAATATTGTAGTAGGCCTTTTTCTAGTGTAAAATAGATGGATGAAACCATTATATTAAACTGGAACAATAAAGTGCCTCATGACGCTCATATCTTCATTCTAGGAGACTTTATGTTCACGGGTAATATAGAACTCATAAGAAACACTTTAAGTCGTTTAAACGGCTTTAAACATCTTATAATGGGTAATCATGACTATCAGAACAAATTTGATAGATTATCTGTAAGAGAACTATTTGCTTCTACACATGATTATTTATATATAAATGTTGAAGATGAAGAAATTGGCGGTAATCAAGGGATATTCCTTTGCCACTATCCAATGCATGTATGGAATAATTCTGTAAGAGGTAGTTGGCAACTGTTTGGTCATATACACTCAGGAAAGTTAAGTACTTCTTCTGAACAATATATAACCTCAAAACTTTCTCCTGCTCAATATGATGTTGGAGTAGATAATAATGACTTTACACCAATATCTTATGATGAAGTAAAGACTATTATAACTAAATACTATTTAAGAAAATGAAAAACAATCCTTTAAGAGAAGAATTAGATAAAAAAAAAGATAGAATTAATTTATTCTTTAATACTAAATTTATAGGATTTTGTTATAAAGAGATAGATGGATTTTATGTTTTTAAAATGGGACATGGGGGATGTTGGAATGAATATTCATTATCTCTTATTTTAGATAAACTTCAGAAATTAAATGAACCTTTTAATAAAGAGGTCGAAGAATACTTTAAAAAAGAAATAAAATGTTAAAATATAATACAAAAAAAATAATAGAAGTTCATGATTGGAATAATCTTGTTGAAGAAACTTATAAAAAAATTTATTCTTTTCAACAACAAGAAGGTTGCCAGTCAAGAGGGATTGTAAACATTACTATACCTTCTGAATCTTATGAAGATGAAATGAATAATAAAATCCCAGAAGTTATTAATAATGAAAGTGAAATGGGAGTCAAATTTGATATTTGGTTAAAAAGAGACCCCAAAGAACCCTTAAATCCTTCTAAAGAAGAGCTTAAAGAATGTAATTATTATCTGGGTAAAACAGAAGAGGATGAAATAGCTTGGAAACAAGATCAAAGTCATATTAATATGTTTTGGGAAAGAAACTTTTATCCAAATTTACAAACTATAGCTAATGATCTCCACGAAAAAGGATTAATTGAAGCGGGAGATTATGGTATAAATATTGATTGGTAAATGGAAGGAATCAAAAACGATGAAAAAAAATTAAGATGGGATCTATTAGATTATTCTCAAATTGAGAAAGTAGTTGATATTCTTACATTTGGTGCTGCTAAATATGCTGATCATAATTGGAAATCGGTTACTCCTTTTAAGGAGAGATATTTTGCTGCACTAATGAGACATTTAGTTGCTTCTCAAAATGGAGAGAAGTATGATCAAGAATCAGGGAGATCCCATCTTTCTCATGTAGCTACAAACTTGCATTTTTTAATGTGGGGAGAAGATAATCTATGGAATATAGAGAACTTAAGAATAGGACTTGACATTGATGGAGTATTAGCTGATTTTAATAATGCAGCAATGCTTAGGTTCGATATTAAAGATCCTAATTGGTGGAAATATTCTTATAAATTTAATAGTGGAGAGATATGGAAGCAATTGGATGTTGATAAAGACTTTTGGTTAGGATTACAACCATTAACAGACCCAAGATATATGCCATTTGAGCCAACCTGTTATATAACTTCAAGAATTCATCTTGACTGGACAATGGAATGGTTAGAAAATAATGGATTTGCTACTAAACCTGTATTAATGGCAAGTAAGAATAAATCAGATATTATTAAAGAACGAAACTTAGATGTATTTGTTGATGATAAAATTGAGTTTTATTTAGACGCAAAAAAATTAGGTATTAAATCATTTCTAATGGATCAACCTTGGAACCAAAGATATGATGTTGGAAATGATAGAATTATTAGTTTAAACGATTTAAAATATAAATTATAAACAACTACAGAAAAAAAAGGTTTGTAGTGCTTAGTAAAATCCTGAAACCTTGAAACACCCATTAAGATGGCCAGTAGTCACTATTTAGTAGTTGTTTATTTAAAAATTATAATATGGATATACAAGAATATCAAAAAAGAGCATTAGCTACTACTGAATATGGTAGTGGCAATGCTATTATTTACCCTGCGCTAGGAATGAATGGAGAAGCTGGTGAGGTTGCAGAAAAGATCAAGAAAGTTCTTCGAGATAAAAAAGGAGAGTTTTCTGATGAATCTAAATTAGAAATTGCTAAAGAAATTGGAGATGTAATTTGGTATTGTAGTGCACTTGCAAATGATATTGGATATACATTAGATCAAATTTTTTCTATTAATATTGATAAATTTGAATCTCGTAGATCAAGAAACGTATTAAGTGGAAATGGAGATAACCGATGAAAACATTTGTAATTGGAGATATTCATGGTGCTTATAAAGCGCTTATACAATGTCTACAACGTAGTAACTTTAACTATGAAGATGATGAACTGATTTGTCTTGGAGATGTAGCAGATGGATGGAGTGAGGTTAGAGAGTGCTTTGATGAGTTGCTTAAGATTAAAAACCTAACATTTATACGGGGTAATCATGATGATTGGCTTTTACAATGGTTTAAGTTTGGTAGAACTCCAGATGCCTGGCTTACTCAAGGTGGTTATGCCTCTATTGATTCTTATATTAAACATGAGAATTATTTAGAAATAATTGAACCGCACAAGAAACTATTAGAAAATTCTGTATTCGCACATGTAGATAAACAACATAGATTGTTTGTACATGGTGGATTCAATTGGAAGATAGATAGAACTGAATGGATTGCTAATGAATTAATGTGGGACAGACATGCGTTTGAAACTGCGTGTATGTGGGAAGCTTATGCAATTACACATCCAACAGATAAGAAAGATTACTTTAAACAGTTTGAAGAAGTATTTATAGGACATACTGCTACTAATAATAATGTAGGATTTAGAATGGATAAGTCTACTATTCCTTTACATGTATCAAATCTATGGAATATGGATCAGGGTGCTGGATGGGGGGAAGGAAAGCTTTCTATTATGGATGTAAATACAAAACAGTTCTGGCAATCAGACTCTGTGTGTATACTTTACCCTGAAGAGCATAATTCTAGAAAATAGTTTAAAAATAATTTGGAAATATAGATTATTTTTTGTATCTTTGTGGAAAAGTATATATAATGAAAAAAAGAGAAATAATTATATTTGAAAATGTAAAAGGAAAGATTTATAACTATTTAACAGTATTAGCTGAAGCAGCCCCATTTATAACAAAAGCAAGTTATAAATCAAGACGCTGGTTATTTAAATGTCTTTGTGGTAAAGAAAAAGTTATAAATCCAAGTAATGTATTAAATGGTTCTGTAAAAAGCTGTGGATGTAAAAGAAAATTTTTAATAAAGAAAGCTGTTGCTGATTATTATAAAAAAGAATATGTTTTACCTGTTGAAGGTAGATTATATGCTAACTATAAAAGTCAAGCAAAAAAACATAGTAAAGAATTTAAATTATCTAAAGAAGACTTTAAAACATTAGTTAATAGTGATTGTTACTATTGTGGGGAGATTCCTTTTTTAGTTAGGGGTAATAAAACAATGAGTATGACTAAACCTTTAAATGGTATAGATAGATTAGATTCGTCTAAAGGGTATGTTAAAGATAATGTAGTCTCTTGTTGTATTATTTGTAATAGAGCTAAAAATACATTATCTGTAGAAAAATTTAAAAACTGGTTAACTAAAATTTATAATAACTTTATTAATGAAAAATTTAACACCTAAAAATATACTAAAAACAATACAACGAATATATTAAACTAAAAAAGGGAAGTCGAATTAACGGCCTCCCTTTGTTTTTTTTACTGCGTAAGATTTATTTCAACCTTGTTCTATCATATGTACCAAATGCATGTACCCAAGCATTTTCGTCTTTTGTATTCTCAAATTTCCTCATTACATCTTTATAAGAAGATAATAAAGGAATTGTTTTTACAAAGTTATTCCAGCCTCTTAAATCTCCACGTTTAGTAAATGCCGCATCTTCATTTCCAACCGCATAATTAGCCGCCGATGCAATCATTAACGCTCCATTTACAGTAAAGTCAGATAATTTTGCTATTGCAACAGGGTTAGATACAGTTTTAGCTGTACGAACTAAATCAACTACATTATATTGTTGAGATAAGTTATCTACTAAATACATTTTAAACCATTTCTTTCTTGGGTCGTTCTCATCATCATCATCAAACATTTGTAGATAAGCACCGTATGTCCCAAGCAAGATAGCCATAGTTAACATAGCCTCTATAACGTTTTGTTTTTGTTCATCAGATAATTCACTCCATTTATAATCTTTATTGGCGGTACCTAATGAAAGCAACCTAAACATTACATTTACTAATGTTATGGCTCTGCCTTCTGTTAATTTTTGAATCCATTCATATACTGGGATATCTTTACCGTTTTCGTCTTTATAAACAGGTTTACCTTCTTTATCAAACATTTGTTTGTAATAGCCTAAATCAGTCTCTAATCGTTTAGAATGGTATAAGTTTAGAATAAGTCTTGGAAAATATTTCTTAAGATGTATCATCATTTTCCCTGCTGAATATATTTCTATAAGAGCAGCCTCATCCTTTCTATAACCTCCTTGTAAGCGTTCGTGTACCTTTCTTATCTTAGCCTGTTCTTTACTATCAAGACCTCTTAATTCTTCAGTATAAGTAGATCCACCGGCTCCTTTCTGTATATATCCTCGTACTCCGCCATTCCATACTAATTTATATTCTCCAGTACCTTTACCATTTTCGTCTTTTATTTCTTCTGTATCATAAGATTCATATAAAGATTTACCAGTTACCTCATTCTTCATGCTAAGAAGTTGAGCAGCCATAGTTGTTAAACTTACAAACTCTTCTGGTATACTATGAAACATATACATAGAAGATTCGTTCATAAATTTATTTCTAGAGGATAACATGGTTTTTTCCATTTCAGCATAATCAAAATTATTACCAAAATAATCAAATTCTTTTGCTAATAAGAACATTTTACTATTCTTCAACTCATTCTTAATGCCAGCGCCAATATAATCTTTAAAGTATAATCCTTCAGCCTTTACAATATCTCCATATCCAAAATCTATACCGTTTCCGCTTATACCAAGAAGTTTAATTTTAGATATAGAGCCTTTCAACCCATCTCTATGTGTTAATAATGCAGCATGAACACCGTTACCAGTTCCTTGCCAAGGTCTTAGCCACATAGTATTCATACTAGCCCATTTGGTTAAACCACGTATAACAGCATCTAAAGATACTTTATGTTGTTCCCACCCATTAGGAGTATACATTGGTATCCTAACTCCTCTACTTCTAGAATTATGAATAACACTTTTACGCTGAATATCTTGCATAAGTTTTAAGTCAAACATTTTAGATAAATTCTTATATGCAGGTTGTCCTTCAGCAGTTTTTTCAACTTCAAGTTTTGCTTGTAAAGCTTTTCCTAAAGCATAAGTATCATCCATGTATTTTTTATACTCTAGATTTTCTACTGCTTTAGAGAAGATTATTTCCATATTACGAGTATAGGCTCTACTGCTATCAATAAAACTATTCCCCATATACTTAACTGGTAAAGCCTGATTTTCATCATTCCATCCTTCATATTGATATTCTCTAAAAAATGTAGCATATCTATATAACAAAGAACCTAATGTTTTTTTTGAAAACTTACCCTTAAGTTCGCTTCCTTTACCATTTCTTAAAATAATATCATCATCTGTAGGCGGAACTTTAAAAAAGAAGCCCTTACTCCATGATACTTTATTCTTTTTTTCTTTATTAACATTAAATAAATCTAAGTGTGATAAATTTTTCCCGTCTATAATTGTGGCTGTTTCATTTAAAAACGCTCCTTGCCCATTAAAATAAGAACTAAACTCTTCGTTTACATAATCTAAAAGGGTTTTTTGAGACTTAGATAATGCATTATATTTTGCTTGTAAATCAGAATCTTCTTCTGTTGAAGTAAGTAATCTTTCTTTTGTCTGACTAGTTTCTTCACTTACAGACTGATCTACATACATAAATTTATATAGTTCATCAGAGTTTATAGCCTTATTACCTAATATATTAATTATCTTATTTTTCTTTTGGTATTCTTCAAGAACTGGCCTTAATAAAGATCTAAATTTACTCTTTTTGTACTCAGCAGCTTTTCTAGCTTTATCAAGTTGTTTATCTTTAAATGCTTTCCAGGTTTGAACCATTGGATGATTCATTTCAGAATAGTTACCAATCCACATAGAGAGCCTGTCTATATCATTATATAATATATCATTATCTTTTATAGAGGGATCTTTAATAAGATTATCAATTTCAAGCATTAATACCTCAGCTTCTTTTCTATCCTTTGGAGCTAATTCTTTATATATTAAATTTCTACCAGTAATAATTTTAAGTCTATCTAACTTATCTTGTAATAAATCTTGTGGTGTCATTTTACCACTTTTTATTTCATCTACAACGGTTTTGTTATATGCTTGACTATATACACTTGGATTAAATATATTAGAATCTTCTTGCAAAAGCCTATCTTTAATTCCAGGTTTAAGCCCAGCTTCTTTTAATAGGATAGGGTCTGATAAGAAACTTTCAATCATCGGTATAAAGGCAGCTACATCTACAGCCATATCAGGATCTTTATTAACAGAATTATATTCAGAAGGAATCCAAGCTAAATTTAAGTTTCTAAATTGAAGATTTTTATTTTTAGACCTTAACATTACAGCGTACAAAGCTAATTGTAATTTAGATCTATTTCTAATAGAATCCGTAATACCCTGTGATGATTGATTACCATATTTCATGATAACATCATTCATTCCTTTAAATACTTTATTAAACGATCTTCCTGTTTTCCAATCAATTATAGAATGAGTTTTGTCAGAATGTTTTACAAGCATATCAATTGTACCAGCTAAACCAAATTCATCAGAAGAAACCGTGACTTCAGAAAATATTTCATCTCTTAACACATCTTCTTCGCTCGTTAAATCATGAAAATAATTTATACCAACATTATTAAAAATCTCTTCTATTACACCTTTGTTTTCTATCCATTGCCAGTTAAAAGGTAATCTTCCTTTTTCATCCTGAAACTTAGCAATAATAGTGTCCATTTTTAATTGAATTTCTTCTATTTTACTTGGATTTATAAACTTTTCTATTGCTAAATGGATTAAAGTACCTTTTGCGGCACCCATATCATATTGTCCTTGTAAATAATTGACGTATTCTTGAAAGGTTTGTACTATTCCAACATCAGTAACCATTTTTTCATCAACAGGAGTAGATCCCCAAAAGGATTCTGCTTTTCTTAATGCAGGACTTTTGTCTTTATTAGCTTTAGATGAAAAGTTTTTAATAAAATTACTAATTCTATTAAATGTTTTAGATCCTTTACTACCATCTTTATTTATAACAACATATTTATCTGTTTCTTCGCCTTTGTCATCAAGAATAACCTCAACGTTTTCTCCAAAATCTAAAGAGCTTTTCTTTATATTATTTACCACATCACTATTTAAAGCCGGAATCTCGTAGCCGTTTTCAACAAAAGCCTCCATAGCAGAAAGTCTACTATTATTTAACTCTTTTACTAAATCTTGCCATTCTTGTGAATTTATATTTGGGCAACTTGTTTTCATATATAATTATTATTTTAAAGCTCTCTAAGAGCCTTTGTGTACTAAATGATATATTATACCACCCAATACACAAAGTACTCTTAAATCGCCTGTAATTGCGTTAAACTATTAAATTCCGCATTGCTTTAATGCATTTATAAGATCTTCCTCTGTAATTTCAGTAGAACCATTTTCAAGTTGTCTGTCTACTAAATTTTCAAAAGCATCAATATTTAATGTGTAAACATCTGCAGCTAAATTTTGATTAACCATTAAATCACTAAAAGATTTATTTAAAAGATTTGCTATATTAACGTTTCCTTCAAATAATTTAACAATAGAATTAATTAATTTCTGTAATAAAGTAGAATTATCAACTTTTATATCAACAAGTTGTTTTATAAAATCTTTATTAGTTAATCCATAAGCTAAGAACTCACCTATATCTTTAGCTTTAAAGAATTTAGGATTTGATTTGTATAAACTTGAGTTCTTGTATAGATTATATAATTCATTGGCTTCTTTTACAAATGTTTGTTCTGGTTTAGTTAGAGGTAATATTGCTCCATTAGCAGCCCACTCATTAGATGTGTTTACCATATAGTTTAAATACCTATGTATTTCTTCATGTATGATAATCTCATCTTTTGAAAATTCATTAAAGATAGTGTCATTAATTATAGTTCTAATATTTGATTCTATAATTCCTTCTTTAGATACCGTATTTTCATTTAAGGTAACTCCTTGATATGGAGAATCTCTATCAATATTTATACGGTTACGTAAAGAAGAAACTCTATTGAGTAACAAGTCTGCTATAGGAGCTAATCTGCCATGAGCATTTGATACTTTAGTAAGTTCTTCACGAACACTTAAATCTTCAAAATTTTTGTAGTTAGGAAAGTTAATATACTTCTCCTCCTCTCCAATATTTCCTAAAATCGTAGGTGGTTCACTAACAAGCTCAACAGAATACTTCTTATAGGCTTTACCGTCTTTCGTTTTGTTAGATGCTCCTTTAACTTTATAAAAGTATTTATCTTGTCTAGCTGGGTCCGCAAATGCAGTTAAACTAATCGTAGAACCTATTCTTAAATCATAATTAGTATTGGATAAAGCTTCATTACCTTCTTCTGGTCTACCAACAGTTATGTTTCTAATATCAGGTCTAAAGGCTTCATTCATTTTATAAGAGAATTCGTTTCCGCTTTTCCCTACAGAATAAATATTCTTTATACCTTGTCTAGCAACTTTCTGATAGTACATCATCCCAGTTTCAGGATCAGTATGTGTTTGTACATATACATCTACATAAGTATTTCCTGTCTTAGAAGTTTTTTCTCCACTTCTTACAAATTTAGGGAAGTCTTTATTAGTTTTTCTTACATCAATCTTACCTTCAGCATCACGTCTAGGTTCAGAAGAAAAGTTAGCAAAGATTGATTCATTATCAATAATATACATTTTGTATATGTTTTTTTCATCTATTTTTACTTTATCTACACTAGGAATAAAAGGTAACGAAGATGCGTTGTTAACAGAAACTTGAACTTCAAATAAATTTGATAATTCTTTAAGTTTAGTTTTATTAGCTAATACATTATCCATTAAATATTCAAATTGTATATGGAAGATTTTCATCATTCTCAAAGGAAGTACTTCGGCGTAGTTATTCTTACTATGAACTAATCCTTGCTCAAGAATTAAGTATCTCATAAAATCCTTCTGGATCTTACTCAATTCCATAGTATACTTACTATTACCTAATTTATCTTTCTTAACAATTTTACCATTTACAACTTCATAATATAAAAGTTTATCAAAAGCATTTTCATAATCTATAATATCCTCGTAATCCATACTTGACGCAGGCGCAAAGTTTATAACTTTTTTTGCGTTAGCTCCATTACCCAATGATATTCCTGATACAAAAAGATTATCTTTGGTTGCTGGATTATTTTTCAATAAACTAACCGACTCAAACATTCTATCTAAAAAGGCATATTCTCCTTTGAGAACATTCCCTTTAGATGTTAATCTTTCTGGTTCAGAAGCAAATCCTTTATAGGCAGGGTCCCACTTAACAGAAGACAATAAGAACTTCATAAATTCTTCTGTCTTTTTCTGATCATCTTCTTCAGGATCTTCAGCGTAAGAGATGTCTTTGTTTTTATAGACTTCTTTTACAGCAGTTTTAATTACTGGATTATATCTATAAAACATTTCTTCTAGCTTAGTATTTGTCTTCTCTAAAGCATCATAAGCAGCTTGTACGTGTGGTAACTCCTTAAAGAAGTTTTCTACATCAATAGGGAATGTGCTATCTTTACCAAATATATTATTCTTTGCATTAAGTATCTTTTCAATATCAAACTTTGTAACAGGGAATTGTTTTATAATACTTAGTACTTTAGAAATTTTTGATATAGCATCACCAATATAAAGAGCCTTATTGAATAAGGTAAAGAATTCATATTGTTTATATACGTATTCTAATTCTTTTTCAGTAAGTTCTTTTTCATCTTTCTGTTTTTTAAATATATCTTCTAGTGATAATTCACTTCTGATACCAAATTCTCCAGTTAAATCTCTAGAGTTTATTCCTTCAGAAGGTTTTTCAATTATACCATTACCTAATACAGATAGGAAAGATAATTTTAAATATTTCTGTCCCCTTCTACCTTTCTTGTTTAAGACTTCAGCAAACTCTTGTGAAAACAATTGTAGCGAAGTATCTAAATCAACTCCAAAACCTCTTAATGCTATAAAAGCTTTGATATTATCTTTTGTCATATTGACATTAGGTAAATCTTGCTCATTAACATTGTCGATTGCAGAGTTAAGAAAAGCATCTTGGTCTTCCCATAATTTTTTATCTGATTGTAGTGTATCAAAATTTTGGTTATCTATAACAAAAGCTCTATTAATTTCTTCTGAAGATATAATCTTTGGATCACTACCGTCTTTTCCTGTACGCTGCATATAAGCTAATGATTTAATACCATTTGCAAATATACCTGTACCAGATAAAGCTTCAAAGGAAGAAGCATGTGTTTTTTGTCTGTCTAATATAAATGAAGAATCGTTCTTTCTAATCTTGCTCTTAGGTTTTATCTTAAGAATTTTTGTAATAGCCTTTTTAATTTCAATCATAGAAATTGGCGAAGCCATTCTCATTCTATTCTCTCTAATTGTAATAGCCTCTAAGAAGGTATCTAAAATCTGATTCTTTAAGTATTTTGACTGTTCATCTACTGATAACTCGTTAAACTTATCTGAATTAATGAATTCATCATCAAACACGTACTGTTCGTTTTCTTTTTTATATCCTATAGGATTTCCGTCTTTATCATATTCTCTCCTTATTACATATAAAGCATCAACATCATAGTCACTACCATGAAGGGCAACTATTTCTTTTGGTGCTATGATTACGTTAGTACCTTGAGCATCATAAAAGCCTACAATCTTTAAAGGAATTGCAGAGTGTAATTCAGATGAAGGAAGCCTAAATCCAAGTAAATCTGGATATAAAAATTGTTCTGGTGTATCTTCTTTAGAATTTTCTATAAACTGTTCTAATTCTTTAGGCAACATACCTCTTGGAACTATAACTTCTGCATATAGAATATCACCAGCATTTTCTTTATTACCAAACTTCTTTACCTTGTAATTTAGCTTTGCTTCTTTTCTAAGCAGCTCTTCGTTGTCTTTTAATATATCTGTACCAAAAGCAGTCTGTAAAACTAATTTAGACCCTTTAAATCTAACATTAACAGTACTCTTACTAATTAAAGACACAAGTTGTGTAGTTAATTTTGAAGAGATTGCAGGGTAGTTCCAAGGAGTTTTTATCTTACTAAACTTTTCAGTAAAGTGTTCAAAAATCTCACTAGTTCTTTTATTGGTTTGCCCATTTCTTAATACTCCTTTTATCTTTGATGTTTTACCTTCTTTAGTAGATAGTTCACTAAATATTTGATCAGAACCATTATTTATTAATTTTGATAATGCAGAGTAAACCTTAGCTGCTCTAGCTACATTGTTTTTCATTGTATTTAAGAAGTACCCTAATTGAGTTGGATTAGCAACGTCACTATCTGGATTATGAAGAGGGTTTAATTGTAATCTATAATCTTTATTATATATCTCAAATCCAGAATCTTCTTGAATAAATGATTCTTTGTTGTTTAATAATTCTTTTACATCTGTTAAGATCGTAGGAGTTCCTACTTTATTACCTGATGCAAATACAACTTCACCGTAAACAATATTTCCATCTTTTCCACCTTTACGCATCTTATCACGTAATACTCTTAAGGTTTCATATTTAGAGGTTAATTCATCTGTTAACACAACAGAAGAATATTTTAACATCCTAGGAATTTGATTTTCATCTATATGATAATAAGCTGGTTTAGAAACATTGCCTACTCCGTAATTAAGCCCAAATCCCGCAATTAATTCTTCTTGTCTTTCAGGCAACATAAATCCCTGTCCGTCAGTATATTCAAAAGAAGAATTTTCATCTCCGAATAATGATATAATAGAATTTATATCTTCTTCTGAAATTCCGAAACCTTCTTTTAATAAAGCCCTAATATCTGTACCCACATTAAATTTTTCATCATCTAAAATAGCAATATTAGTTCTTTCAGGCATACCAACTTTACTATCTACGATTCCTCTAATTCCAGGAGAACTAGCCCCAGATAACCTTTTAGTTAATTCGTTTGCGCTTTTAAAGAAATTAAAAGGACCAGAGATTAATTGTGTTAATTGATTAGAATTTATATAATCGTTTACAACAAAAGCAGCGACAAGAGGTTCGATTACTTCTTTCTCAATTAATTTTTGAGATTCAAAGATAGGATCAAGCTCTCCATATACAGCCATTGCATCATCAAGATTTTGAAATTCTGTCTTATAAAATTTATTAATACGTTTTAATATATCATCTCTAGTCTCCCTAAACTTAATAGAGGGGCTTAAAAACTTAGAAGTTATAATCTTTTTAGTTTTCCAATCAAACGTTTTTTCATAATTAATATTTGAAAAGTTTGCTGTTGGGAATAACACCTTATCTATAATACTTGTTATGTTATCGTTATTTAAGTTGTCTACCGGTATGGAAATTCCATAATCAATAAACTCTTGTGTTACTAACTTTGATTTTTCTATTAACAAGTTATATACATCATTTGAAATATCTTTAACAAAAGCTTGATCTGACAAAGCAGCAAAAGCAGCATCTGATAATTCATAATGTGTAAATGTTCCTTTTGAGAAAATCTCAGTAGCTCCACCTTTCATCTTGTTATTGATAGCTTCACCAAGTACATTAAAGTTTACTAACCTTCTCTTGTTACCAAGTTTTACTTTTGAAAAATCTTTCTGTTTTCCAATTTGAGTTACCATAGAATTTAAAGCCTCAATAGCCTTTAATCTATTTAATGGGGATACCCCTACAGAAATATTAGATGGTTTGTTAGAGATCGTATATAGATTCTGTGAGTACATTTTCCTAGCTGAAGATGACGCTGATAATGCTGCTATAAATTGAGCTGAAAAAGCTCTCTCCATATAGTTATCATATTGTTCATCTTTGTATTCAGTAGTATATGAATCACGACTATACCCAACGTTTTCTGTAGTTCCGTCAAAGTCTTCTACTTGAAAGATAGAATTAATCCCTTTCTTAAAAATATTCCAACTAAAGTATTCAGATCCTGTTATAAAAGGAGGCAACTTTAAAGCGCTTAATCCATGATAAGAAGTTCCTTCAAATCCTGGAGACTTAACTCTATTCTTTAAATTATTCAATATAGTTTGTGCTTGTCCGCCTACCACATAATTATACTTTGTTTTTCCGCTTGCAGAAGTTACAGATGTAGCTCTTTGTACTCTTGAATTAGCCCCTAACAATTTAGCTAAGTTATTCAACAAGCTATTTGTAAGTTTTGCAACATCAGAAGAAAGTTTGTTTCTTATAAGCTCTTCTTCTTTCTGCGCATCTTCATCTTTATCAAGTTCTGAATTTACATCATTATATATCTCAGATAAAGCATTTGAATTAACAAATAACAGTTCTATGCTATTATATACATCATCTATTAAATCAGATGTAGTTGAAATATTATCTGTTAATAATGATTCTAGACCAAGTTTCTTTATAAAACTATTAATTACTTCTACTTTATCTTCCGCAGTTTTTACACCACGCATAATACTCTTAGTATAGTTTAATAATTCTATTGCAGTTTCTTTATTTTTCAATGATGTAAGAGCATTTTTAATTTGGTCTTTAATAGGAGAAACATGTGTTCTTCCCTTTGCACCAATAAACTTCATCATTTTCTTACCATTGTTATTAGTAATCTCAATAATCTTAATATCTCTTTCTCTTTGAGACAAGAAGTTAGAGAATACTGTTTTTAGTAAGTCTGCATTTTTATATTGAGAATATAGGTTAAACAAATCTTCCTTAGAAAATCTATCATTAGTCTCGTCTATAATTTTATTTATAAATTCTTTAGTCCTATAGTTATCTCTTGTAACTTCACTAAATTGTATTCCTTTAGTTGTTAAAGAGTTTTTACCTATTGCAAATAAGATGTCATGTTCTGCAGAAGGATCTTTTGTATATAAGAATGTCCCGTCTGTTAAGAACTTAGCGTCACGCCTTACTTTGTTTTCATTTACATAACCTAAAGAAACGTTGTTATACAAATCAATAAGTTGATTGCCAACAGCACGATACATTTTGTTCGTGTTCTTTTTCATCTTCTCATTAATCTGGTCTACAATATTACCAGTAGATTCATCAACACCATTCATGATTTCAAGAGCAGCTATGTATGCAAACCTAGGATTAACGTAACCACCAATAGTACCGTTATCTTGTTTCCATTTGATGTTAGACATAAACTGTTTAGAAGCAGCGCTAATCTTACCTTCCATATTAACAGTATCCCAATCTATAATGTCATCAGCAATACTAATAGAAGTTTCTTCATCAAACAACTCATTAACTAAATCATCTTCACTTCCAAAGTTCTTTATATCCCAAGTAGGATAAGCAAATTCAAAAATAGTATCAAAATGTTTATATGTTTTACTATATAGTTTGATAGTCTTTTCAAACTTCTGTCTTTGAAGATCTAACTTATCATAAATGTCTTGAGGCATATTTGATAACATCTCAAGTTTTGCAAGTTGATTTATAATAGCTTCAAACTTAGTTTTGTTTTCAGAGATTCTTTGTTTTAAAGCATATTTAACCTGTTCCTTGATTTCATTTTTGGAAATAGGATACCCGTCAACTCCCTCGTTGTTTAATTTTGACATTGTATTAACAAGTGCCTTCTTAGCTAATTTAGCGTCTTCTGCTGTATCAAAAATAGTTTTTATAGCTGCAGTACGTCCACCAATAGTATTTAATCCTGACTCTTTATATAGACCATTTGAGATGTCTCTAAATACAGATTCAATATATTCTCTATTGTCAGATACAAATCTAAAGAAGTCTCTTAACCTTGCAAACAATTTTTTAATAACATTATTGTCTGTAATATAATCTCCAGCTTTCCATAATTGATATTTCTCTGCCATGAACTCCTCAAGCTCAATACGATCCATTATAAGTGTCTTAGGAAATTCTTTATTAAAAGCAGATTTAATTCTTCTTCTTTCTTCTAAAGAAAATCTTTCTGTATATACCTTATGGAAGATTTCATGTTTAACAATATTCTCTCTAATACCACCATTCTTGTCAACTACTAAAGATATAACACCGTCTACATAAGAACCCCAAGCTTCAATAGATGAATCACCTACTTGCTTAACAATACTTTCTACAAATTGTATCTGACCTTCTTTTATACCAGGAATTCTTTTCTTAATAAGTTTAACAACAGACTCTCTACTAAGAATAGCTCCGAGATATTTATCTTCATCTTCTTTAGAATCAAATTCTCTAATTGTAGAAAACAAAATATCATCTTCATTATCTTTTAAGAAAGCTTCATTATCTTTTAATAATTGTTCTGCTTCACTCAATGCACTAGGAGTATTATCCTTTGGCGGTGTAGTTGTATCATCCTTCTTTTTTGCTACAGGTTTATCAATTTTAACATTAAGAGTGGTAGGTATAATATCATCAAGTCTTGATTCTACTAAGTTACCAGCATCTTCATCTAAATTATCTGTACCAAGATCATTTATCTCAGACAAGTCAATAGGATACTTTAAAGTTGAACTTTCAATAGAATCACCTTCAAATCCTAACGCTTGTTTTAACGAACCTGTAGACAAAGCTTCACTCTCAATTGAAGTTCTAGCCTTCCACATTTCTTCTGGCGTGAAGATATTGTTATCTATAATAGCAGCTTCTACAACGTAAATAGACTCTTCATTCTTAGGGTCAATATAATCTATATCAATACTATTCTCCATTAAAACTCTTCTCAAGAAAGAAACATATTCCATATTAGAAGTACCTGAAGACAGCAACGATTTCCCTGTTACAAATGAGTATGAGTTACTACTGTCTTTCTGTTTTATTGTTTTTCTAACCCTTATATTAACATCTCCTGGAGTTGCGTTATTCTTAGCTAATTTATTTAGTGAAATCTGAGACATACCTTTCCCGGCAACCAAGTCTTTCTTTGTTAAGAATTTTCTTGGAAATTTCTCATCTGTCTTTTGATCTACTAATACTTTATTTCCATTACCTTTTGTGTAAAGAGACCTAGCAACAACTTTACCGGTTTCTGTATCATATTTAAAGAACCTTTCTTTACTGTCTACATAATAAATTCCATCATAATCTGTATTCTCTTGATATTCTGGATTATCTATGAATTGTTCCTTAAATTCTTCTTCAGACATTTTAACGCTAACATTACCAATTCCGTAAAAGCCTTTTACTAAAGGCTCTATTATCTTAACAATATTATCAAATTGTTCCTGAGTTAATTCTGGAATAATCAATTTAGCTTCTGTTAATGATACTCTGTTACTTGTTTTTTCTACAATAGAAGAACCATCTTCAGAAACTTTATAGTTACCTTTAAACTTCTTAATTAAATCATTAAAAGGTTTTGTTCCTAACTTTATATTATCGTCAGAAATTATACTTTCAATTTTCTCTGTAGAATTAATAAATGAAAATATAGGCTCTAGTAAACTAGCGTCTTTCTCTTTATTAACCATTCTGGGAGATAATTTAACGTATTGTTGGAAGATAGATCCATTACCATCTTTAGCGTCTCTCTGTATATCTATAATAAGATAAGGTACACCAGCTCTTACTCCGCCAAGTTTCTTTTTCTTGACTTCATTAGGTTTAAAGATTTTTAATTCTTTACTTAATATAGTAAACCCTCTTGTACCAAATACTCTTTCAAATATATCCATAATATTTGATACAATATTATTTGAGGTATCTTTATCTTTCTTATACACATATGTTATTGGTCTAGGGGTAGTCGCAATAATTCCTGTTCCAACAATAGAAGATTGATTACCTGATAATTTAATGTGTAATTGACCATTACCGCCAACAGCATTTGCTGTTATTAAATCATCATTTAAAACCTCATCTAATGTTCTACCGAAAAGATTTAGCGATTCTTCATTATCTATTACTCCAACTCTAAAATAGGATTCTTGAGATATATCAGAACTATTTCTAGTAAACATTTCAACATACTTGTTCTTTCCTCTTTCAACTTTAACATAATAAACTTTATCTCCTTTACTATAAGGAGTCTTTACTCCGTTACTTCCATCTTTTTCTCCAAAATTAGTAGTATGTTTTACATTATGTATTACATCTCCATCTTTAAGATTGTTTACTTCAAAGAAATCATCAAAACTTTCGGATCCTATTTCAGAAATAGAATCATCTACAATCTCTGGTTCGTCTTCTTCGATAATAATCTCTTCTTCAATAGAAGTAGAAATAGTATTGTCAACATCATCTTCTTTCTGTTCTTCTTGACCTTTTACGGAAGGTTTAGTTTTTTCAACTTTAATCCCGAACCCTTTCATTATATTAATATCCTTTGCAACATCTTTTAGATATTGGTCTTGATACTCATTTTTCTGTTTAACATTATTTTTTTCAGATTCTTCAATTGAATCGGATTTCTTATTTACAAAGGTTCCTGTATGATCAAATATAAAAATGTATTCTTTAGCTCTCGATGTAGCTGTATACATAATTTTATTTCTAGCGGTTGAAGCAGTAAGTTTTTGGCTATCAGACATTAAAGAACTAATTGCGTTTACAGAAGGATCTATATCTATAAACACATTTTCAAATGTTTTTCCTTGAACGTTTTGATATGTTAATATCTCTAAACCTGGAATAGTATCTCCAAGTAATGATTTGTACATATCAACATCCTCATCTCTACCAACAACTAATACTTTTGTTCTACCGTTATCTTTATGAGTATTTAATTGATTAATTAAAGCTTGTTTTGTAAATCCTGCCTGAACTCCTTTTGCTTTAACACCTAAATCTTCTGACGCAGAAACAGTTATCCCTGAAACAGTATTCTTATTCATATGATACACATTTTGAACCTCGAGTACGGAGTTAATATCACTTCTAAAAGGAATAGTTAATGGAGTAATAATTGTTACATCTTTTAATTTAGTATTTCTTGAACTTTGAATTGGATTATCAAAATTCTCTTTTCTAACAATCTGAGTAGGATCACCTAAAGCAACTACCTTAAGCTCTTTAATTCTATTAGCAGCTCTATCTTTATTAATACTTTCTACAATAGAAACTAAGTTATCAAACTCTTCTTGTAATATAGCACCGATTTCATCTACAAATAATAACTCAATGTTATTAGCAATATCTGCTTTTACAATAGTTGAGATTGTTTTATCACTTACTGTACCTAAACTATCATTAATAGTCTTTGTAGAAGAATCGTTATTACCTATTGCAAAGATGTTTTTAGAATCAACTCCAGCAAACTTAGCAAATAGTTTTGATACAACTGTAGTCTTGCCGGTACCAGCTAATCCTTTCATATAAGCAAATGAACCTAACCCATTACCCTTGTTCCCAGACTTAAACCACCGTAATAGCTCAAATATAGCTATGCGCTGTTGTCTTGACGGAGATAACTTTAATTCAGCTGTCTTCTCTGCTAAGGCATTTTTTTTCTCATTATTTAAGTACTCTAATGTATCTAAGTTAGAGTTTACACTCTTCTCTATAGAATCAATAGATTCAATGAGCATATGTTGTTCTACAATACTAATTAACGAATCATAAGGTATTCTAGGAAATCCACTACCAATAGACTTATTGCCATGTTTTAATGCATAATGTAATTCAGCAATATTATTGTTTAGATAATAAACATCTATAGGTCTAACATGTTCATCACCTTCTTCTCTATTAGGAAACTTCTCTAATAGTAAAGTAGGAAATGTTGAAGATGGGTTTTCTTTATAAGCCACTAAGAACTCATCTAACTTTTTAAGTAGATTAGCCTCAGCTCTATCTCTCGACTTAGTTACTGTAGGATTTGCTGCGGCAATTTCTTCTTTAGTATATGTAGGGTTTTCTTTAAGAGTTTGTTTAATATATTCTACTAGGTTATCAGATAAACCGTCTTTTGTAGAGGTTAAGATAGACATTAAATTCTTTCTTTCGTCTACGTCAGCAGTTTTTATCTTAGCGACAAGTTTCTCTATATGAATAAAGTTGTTATTATCTTCTACAAAATCATTCTTAATAGAGTTTACAAGATCACCTCCCATATACTTTGATAATATTTCAAAGATACTGTTATTCAAAACAACTTGACCTCTTAATATACCATAATTAACCTTTGCATTATTATCTGCAGCAGTTTTATTATTTTGATTGTTTGTAGCAACCTTTAATATGGTATTAAGCATATTTCTCAATTTAGCCACTTTAGAGACGATCTCCTGACCTTTCTTTGAGTTAAGCAGTACTTGCCTTGACTCATGGTTTAACCCCGTCTCAAGCAATCTAAGAGACTCTAATGCGGAATCAACTGATTGTACGTTATCAAAACCTTCTTTGTTACTATTAAAAAAGTTTATAACATGATTTACAGATTCATCAATAAATCTATTAGCAGCTATTGCTTTTAAATCATCTTCAGATTTAGTTCTGTTCTCCCCCGCTAAATTAAAATCACTATTACTTAATATGCCTTCTATCTTAGGTAGTACAGAGTTAACTTCTTTTAATATTTCAAAATCCTTTTTAGATTTAGATATTTCATCTTCTGTCCAGTTAAATTCTAGTAACGAACTTTCGTCACCTTCGGCATCCTGAAGTTCGTTCATATAAGCTTCTACGCTATCTCTATTTATATCATTTTCTTTGTTCCTTAAATCAGTAAACAAATCTTTTAATATCTTTTTATCTTGTAAGTTTAACGGAGAGTTCTCATTAACATTATTTATAATAGAATTGAACACGTCAGAAGAAGTAGTTTCACCTTTCTTATATTTACTATAAGTTTCGTCTCTTGCTATTTTCTTCTTGTATTGCATTCCTTTTACAAAATATTCACCATCTCGTATACCAAGATTTTTTCTCTCTCTTGCTATTTCTTCTCTTACAATATCTAAAGGAGAAATCCTACCATCACCATCAATTAAAGAATCTTCTATATTATCATAACTTAATTCTTTAATCCTTTTTATTGCATCAGTTTTCTCTTCTGAAGTTGTTTTATCGTTGTTTAGCTTTTGATTAAGATTGAAAATTTCTTTTAGATTATTAATTCTTCTTTCGTTAATATTAGAAATATCTTTGTATTCTTTTGCTATATTTTTACGACCTTCTTTACTTAATAAGTAATCTGATTTTTGTTGAGAATCATTAATTAAACTATCAATAGCATATTTCTGGCTTTCGTCAATAGTTTCTTTAAGTTTATTTAAGGTTTCTCTTTTATTTAACTCATAGAATAATGCTTTATTAACTATATTATTAATAGCAATATCAGCTGTTGTAGCAGCTACATTATTAAACTTAGTGGTTTTATTTTGAACTTGATCATATAAATCTTTAACCTTACTTGCGTTTTCTTTAAACTTTGCAAACTCTTCTTTGTCAGTTCCTTCTACGTTTTCCATATCTGCAATACGAGATATAGCATAGTCAAGAGCGTCATCAGTAGACTCAAAATGTTTATCATCAGAAAGAAAAGTATATAAATATTTAGATAATGCCATATCGTTATTAAACTCATTATGGAAACTATCATTATTCAATGTTGCAGCTGTTGCTTCATTAAATACATTTCTATCTCCAAGAGTTTGATAAAATGATTTAACCGTCTTATTTATATCTAATTCACCATTGTTCTTAGTAATACCACCAATTCTGTCTTTAAAATTTTTATCTGTTGTATCAAGATAACTAGCAATATTCTTTTTCCAGCTTTCTCCGAATTCGGTTACTTGTTTATTTTGTTCTGCTGCAGTTTGAAAACCAGAAACACCACCCATAGGAGCCCCTATAAGAGCGCCAAGAATCATTGATTTTTGTCCTTCGGTAGTAGAAAATCCGTTTACCCATTCTTTTGCATAGCCAGTTATAGCGTCTGTAAACGTTTTTTTTGTATTAGACGCAGTTCTTGTTTCATAATTTTGAATAGCAGTTTGAATTCCTTCTTCCCAAAGACCTTCTGAAGCAACGCCTAATCCTGCATATTTTAAAGTATTACCTGTTTTAGTAGTCATTACCTTAGATAAGTCATCAACGTTATCACGCATAACTTTTCTCATCTTAGATACATTCTTATTAAATCCACCTAAAAAGAATTTAGATTGAATAAAATCAGGCAGAACTAAAATAGCTGAGTTAGAAACAAATGTATTTGCTGCACCAGATGAAGCTATATCGTTTATTTCTTCTGGTGTATATTTATCTGTAGCTTCCAGATTTCTTTTAATAGTATTATATGTATCGTTAGATTCAAATGCAGATTCACTTACGGTATTATATGCTGTAACAGCCCAAGGAGTTATTGCATTAAACGTTTTAGCTGCGTTACCAGTTAGTTCTAACGCCTTCCCAAGTTTACCTATTGCTCCAGCAGGAATATAAGCAGAAGCCATAAATGCAAGCCCATCTGTAAAATCTTCAAACCAAAATTTTTGACTTGATAAAATATCAAATATATTATCAGAATTATATTTATCTCCAGCGTAAACAGGTAACGCCTCTCTTAATACTTCATCTGCCTTTTCCATAGAATTAGCAAAATCACTATTAATCATAGTATTGATGTCTCCAGTTATTAATGAGCCAATTGCACCAGTAGTATAAGAAAGAGCAGCCCCCGCTTTTGGAATTACCGCTAAAGCTCTACTAGCAACTCCATTTAAAAGTGCTGAAGAAAACGGTTGTGATTCTGATCTGTATTTTGGAAGATTTTGTAATTGAGATATAGATGTAATATCCTTATCATATTTACTTTCTCCAAATCCAGGAACCCCAACTCCTCTACCAGATAAATAATCAGAAGAATTTTCTTTATTATTTATTGATTCCTGCCATGCTTTTTGAGCGTTATCATTTTTTAATTTAGTGTTAACGGGGGCAACTGTTGGAATAGAATCCAATACAGAACCAACGTTATCAACTTCTGGCATATCCATTATAATTTTATCGAAATTATCTTCCATATTATTTATTTTTATATTGGTAAACGTCATTAAATATTTCAGCTGCATCTTGTGAAAATAATGCATTTGTCATAACTGATTTTGTCATATTACCTTTATCATCTTTTTGAATCTTATAGATTTCTTTTTCTGTTGATCCTTCGATTGGTCTTAAATAATACATATATTTATTTCCGTTTTGATCTAAATAACTATTATCTAACATATTATTAAGAGTCTTTTGAAATCCTTTTTTAACATCAGCACCTTTACTTATATTTAATCCGTTATTTTTATCATATCCTATTAAAGTTTCTCCGCCTCCAGAAAAATCATACATTGAGTTATAAATTGCTTCTCCTTGTGAAAGAACAGCTCTAGCTTTTTCAGATAGTTTTGGATTATCTTTTGTTATAAAAATATCTTTATCATTTATAGTTACTTTTATAGCGCCTTTAAATGGTAAAATTTCTATGTTATTTGGATTATATTTTCCTTCTTCTGTTGCTAAACTGAATTCTCCAGCTTTCCCATTACTTTCAACTCCAGATATTTTCCCATCTGTTGATAAAGTATTTAATAGATTATCATGAGATGTAGGACTTTCAAAAGAACTAGTAGACGCAGACCTTGCTTGCTGTCTCTCTAAAAATGTAGCCATACCAGTGCGCACCTCATCTTCACTAGGTTTTTTACCAAGAGTTTTTTCCATTTCTTTTGATGTTATATCATAAAGTTCTGGATATTTTTCTTTTATAATCTTTTCGGTTCTCTTCATAGCATTATCATCAGCTGCCAATTTACCTAATCCAGATGGCGCAAAAATTGCTTTCCAGTCCATCCAATCATTTAATGTAGTGTTACCAGATAGATTTGCAATATCACGTGTATTTAAAGATACATTAGGTCTTGTACCTGGAATATATTTATTAACTTCTCCGGTCCCGTTGCCAGAATCATTACCATCTGAATTTGTTGGCGGCTTATTCCTATATTTATTAAAGAATACATTCATCGCTTTTTCTCTCATTTGAGTTATCTCTTCTGGTTTCATATATTGATATTCAGAAGCAGCTAATCCATCAAACATTGCTAAAGCGTTTTTCATTGCATATTCTTTATCTCCATTAAATATATCATCATTATAATTTGATGTAGCAACTTTAGTAGCAAATGTTTCTAATGGTTGGGTATCTTTTGTTACAACTCGTCCAGATGTAGGATCAGACATCATTTCTCTATATCCATATTGGCTTATTTGTCCACTCATTAAAGCTTTATCAGCCTTTTCTTTAGTATCCATAGCAATAGTATATCTCTTATTAATATCATATAGGCTACCAGCAAGTTTCTCTTTCTGGAAGTTTCTATTAAGAGTTGTCATCGCTGCTAATATAGCATTAGGATCTCCTTGATATTTAGTATATATATCAGATAATTGAGAGTCATATTGCTTTGAAATCTCTTGTAACATCTTTGTATCAGCTTCTCCATACGCTTTAGTTGATAAAAGATCATTCTCAAGAATAGCTCTTGATTGTTCTGCTTGAGCAGAGTCTTGAGCTTTCTTTTGCATCAACATTGCCTGCATTTGAATATTAGGACTAGTCGGAATGTACTGAGAATTAATTGGTTGGGTATAGCGATTGATCATTTTATTCTCCTCCTTCAAATTTAGTTATTGCGTCTGCTAATTTATTATAATCACTACCTTTTATTTTATCAGAAGAAGTTATTCCTAATTTTTTAGCAATATGTATAATATAATTTTTTGTTGAATCAGAACTAGCATCTGGCGCATAAACTTTAACAAACTCTTCTACTGTTAGATCCCTGTTTGCTTTTGCAGTTATATCTTGAATTAACGCTTTCCTACCTAATTCTGAAGACCTAAAAATAGCATGCCCTTGTTTATCTACTCCTGTTACAGAATCTCCCCATAATTGTTTTGCTCTTTTCATAGTCATTGGTTTAAGATTTCCTGGGTTGTTATTCCTAACTGATCTAGCTTCAGTATTTACTGATTCTGTATTTGATTGATTAGATTCTTCAAGATTTGATACATAAGGATTTTGTTCTTTTGTGTAAGGATTTGGAGACTCAATAGTTGCAGAAGGTTGTGTTTCTTTCTTAGCTGGTGCTCTTAATGTATCATTTTTACCGGGGATATAAGCTCCTTTTACAGTGGTTGTGTCGTATTCAGGATACATATCATATAACATCTCTTGAGTATTTTTATCTTGTAAATTATAACGTGCAGCTTCTGATAACTGCCCAATTCCTGTTGTGATTAAAGCGTCTTTAGCTGCTTCATTACGATCATTAATATCACTAATGCCAAGTTTTATTCTATTATTATGTTCTCTTGTACGCATATTTAATTCTTCTGCTCTTCCTGCCAATCCTTCGTTAACATTAAATGCACTTTCTTTCATTCTTGAAACTTGATCACTTGCGGCTACATCGCTTGCTATTCTCTGTGCTGCATTAGCGGTTGGAGAACTAGGGTTATACGCACGTAATCTATTATAGTTTGCTGTTTCAATTTGTTTCTCTGCTTCTCTTGTTCTGTATTGTCTAGGTGTAATATTAGCATCTAACATATAATCATTAGGGTCAACTTTATCAACCTTATCAAATATACCACGAATAGTATTAACAGCTCCAGGGATATAGTTTAATATATCACTTTTATATTCAAAAGGTTTTCGTGTTGAAGTTGTAGTATCTGATAAATAAGAACCTTCTCCTGTTAAGTTATTAATAGTTTCTTCTGGTATTGGTTTAGGGTCAAGCTTAGTTACGTTTATTGGTTTTCTTCCATCTATAGTTACTTCTGGTAAAGTATTTTTTGCTTGTGAATCTGGAACCTGAAATCCTGGTTCTACTGTATTAAAAAACTTTGGAGCAGGAATATAAGGTATATTAACAAATGGCGGGTTAGGTTTAGCTGGTGGATTTTGTTTTTGAATAATTGACATTTCATAATCATCAAATCCAAGTCCAGTAGCATCTCCATTATTATTAGCTCTTATAGCTCTGTTATACATTATCTCTTCAGGATTTAACGGATCAGTTTGCTCATACCAATTCTTTCTACGTTTAGGCGGATTACCATCATCTATAGAATAATAAGGAGACAGTACGCTGTTTCTGTTTACTAAACTAGGAATCTTTTCTCCATATTTTTCTCTATAATAATTTAATACAGATAAATCTTCACCTCCGTCAAGTTCTGGCAGTTCTCCTCCATCAGCCATTATACCATTCTTCTGTGCGTACATATTTAATGCAGCATTTTCATTAGCATACTTAGATTCTAACATATCATTACCCATACTTCCTAACATACCAGCAGCACCAAATCCAACAGACATACCTTTAGTTAACCCAGTAGAATCTTCACCAGAGTTTTTCATAATGTTACTTCCGGTATCCGCACCTATTGACGCATCAAATCCGGCTACAGAAAAGTCTTCATAAGGGCCCCCAAACGCTAACATCTTATCGTTAATAGATGTATTAAGCTCTGCTCTCTTTGCATCATTAGCTGCAGATATTTTCTTTAATTCAATACCCATAGCTTCAGAAGCCATCTTATCATCATTCTGGAACTTATCTCCTAATCTTTTCTTATACTTATTAAGTATAACTTTGGCTTCATCTGCAAAAGTTTTATTGTTAGCAGACTTAAGTCTATTACTAAAGACATATCCATTCCAAGATACTTCTCCATTTTCAACTTTTGCAATAGGTCCTCTGTCCCCTGTTACGGAAGGATTACCTTTTTTATCTACAGGTATACCTCCATTAGGGCCTTGATGTGTTTGTCCTTTATATTCTTGTACCATATCAGGCATCATTCCAGGCATCTGTCCACCATCAGCAAACATTCTTTGATGCCAAACTCCACCTTGTACACCGTCTTGTGAGTTCCAGAAATTCTGATCTGCAACTTGGTTCATAACCATTTCTTTTTTCTTGGCTAATGTCTTTTCAGTAGCCTCTTCTTTAAAGTGACCAGCTATTCCTCCTACTACAGCTCCAAACGCTCCACCAACACCAGTGCCAATAGGTCCAAATATCGAACCAACAGAAGCTCCTGCGGCTGCACCTGTTCCGGCACCAGAAAGTGTACCTCCCCACCCTAACTCCTTGATATACAGTACTTCATCTGGGGTAAATTGTGTTTTTTTATTTTTCATATTATTATATATTATTCAAAAAAAAAGCCCTCTCGCAAAAGAAGGCTAATATGTTTTATTAGATTTTTTAACCTCAATAATAAAATAAATTATTTTTTTAATTATCTTAGCAAAGATAGTATAAAAAATACAATTTGTCAAGTGTTACTGACTGTTATTTTCTAATGAGAATTATTATATTTTAGTTACAAAAGAATTAAGTTATAAATAACGTTGGTCTCCAATGAGTTATAATTGGATTCAAATACAGACTTTTGTTAGACGAGTTAGTAAAGAGTAAATCAAACTTAATATATTTACCTATAATTCTTTTTTTATGAGTATTTTCAGTATACCTTGGGAATAACGCTCTCCATGTTCTAAATCTAAAACTAGCATTTATAGTTACACTCCCTGTGTCTAAAAAGTTATTATATGCTCTCATGTGAGTAAACGTACTAGATGCTACTGGGGGGCTCCCTACTATATCAACTGAATCATGTGAGTATTCTATTGAATCAAATGTTTTCATTATAGCAGGGGCTTCTGTAATGATAGGAGTGACTACTGTATTATAAGTAGCCCCATAGAATTCTCCTTTATCTCCTCCGTTATGCATATACCCGCTGTTCCTTGTAGTGGGATCTATTGTTATAAACCTATACATATTGTTGATATATATTGTCGGAATAAAACTATAAAAAGAAACAAACTCTTTAAGAAGTTCATTATATCCAAGAGTAAAATTACCTACCTCTGCTGGATTTCTAAACGAAAAATAGATCATGTCTTTGTTGTGATCTCTTCCTGCGTATACTCCAATATAATCATACTGACTAATCTTCTTATAGAGCTGCCTACTCACGTTTGATTTTATATAAGAATTAACTCCCTTTAAATAACTAAGCTTAAATTCTCCATCCTCACCTACAGCAGATATGCATTTGTTGATAGTATCGAAATAGTATATAGCATCTCTACCTTTTATGACAGAATTAGACTGTGACGTTCCTGATGTGTTTGTAGCATATACAGGCTTTGAAAATGTATCTCCAGTACCTAAGACTAAAGAAACCCCCTCAGAATCATTTACAAGCGCTCTGTCGTCGATTTTAGTCATTCCGATAGAATTGTCTTGGAAGAAGTATAAGTTGCTTGAGATCGCTTCTATTGCGTTTATAGAGCCACCAGACCCTTCTACATCTAGTATGTTGTTCGGTTTAAACTTTAACCAACTATCAGCAATTTCTCCGTCATACTTTTGATCACTTGCCGTTAATCTATGTGTTAGATTGTAAGTAAGTTTATCAAAGAATGTAGGAGTTTCTGTAAAAGTAATGAAATTGTTTGCTTTAATATAAGAATAGTTTAATAAATTAAGATCATATTCTTGGTTAAATATATCGCCATCAAGTTCATGAGACCCTTTATATTCTTTCATCAGGTGCCTGTTGCCACTAGATCTCGAATAAGTTTTGTCGTGTCTCCAATCAATATTAACAGAAGTTTCTACTGGATAAGCTACTACAGACTGTGTTGTTTTATATACCTGCCAAACATCACTCATGTTACCATCTTCATTGTTTGGGTTATTGTATAATCTTAAATGTTCAAACATAGAAATATATGTATCTCCACCGTATACAGTTATACTCGTTACGTCAGAAGTATGTAAAGAAGATGTTTTTATATATTTGTTTGTCTTACGTGAATAAAACGAATTACCATTATATTGTGTTACGTTAGATAATTTTAAAGTGCCATATAAGATTTCATTTCTACTTTCTTGTACAGTTCCAACAATTCCCGCAAGAGTAGTCCCTATAAGTCCGCCTAACTTTACAGACATTCCAGTTGCTAATTTTAGAACAGCTCCTGTCCCAGCTTGTGCGTTAACAACAACAGAAAGTGCATCAATCCAATGTTGTTGATGAAAATGATGATAATTATATACTTTAGACGCTGTTCCAGCTAAAGCTTCATCTGTAGTTATCCCAGATACAGCATAATCACCGGTTTCATTTGTTATCACAGCAAAATCTTCTATTGTCGTATTAAGATCATTAAGAAACGGAGTTAACCTAGAGGCTTTTGCATATAAGGAATATGGTGTAGGATTTGTTCCTCCAACATTTTCTATAAATTCTCCATTATGCATGACACTGAAAAATCCTCTTATATATAATTTCGCCCCGCTTATCTTTATGTTCTTGTAAAATGATATTTCTGGTGACCAAAAATTACATAACTTATCTGCATATACAATCGTTCTTAAAAATACACCTGATTCATATTGTCCAAATCTATTTGCTCCACTACTTGTTAAAGCATATTGTTGCTGTGCTAATTCCCAACTATAACTTTTACGTAAAGACATAGAAGCTGTTGGCCTTAATATAGACGTGTCTATGTCTGGTGTTTGTACCGGAGTAATATATCCACTAGCTATAACAGTTTTATCAAAATCTCTTAACTGCACTCTTACTATCTGGTATGAAACAGAATCAGTTGGTGCGTTTGCTATACTAAATTCTAAACCAAGAATATTTGCATATGTATTTATAGAGGAATAAGAACCAGGAAATATGTTTGCTGTAGTCAAAGCAAAGTCATATCTATTTACATTTGACCCTAAACTAGCATCTACATAACTTACGACAGAATCGTTATCTCTTTGTTCTGGCATTGTTATATCTCCAATCCATCTTACAAAAGAACTTCTCCCTTTGTTATCAAAGAACACTATACCAAACCTATATGTCTCTTCTCTTCTATATCCAACTAGTTGCCCAGAAATAATATCATTTGCGTAGTTTGCATATCCGTTGGAATCCTGATATGAAGTATCAATTGTAGTAGACCACGTTTGATTTAAGAGCCTGGTAAAATGATTTCTCATCTCTGGCAATTCCAATGCACGATCATTAGTATAATCTTTGTCAGTAGTCCCATTATGTTGTACTGTAAAAGGACTATTGTCAATAAACAACTGGTTAAGAGTAAAGTTATATGAAATATTCTTTCCTGTACCACCGATTCTTCCTGGAGCAGTTCCTCCAGCAGTATTATTCTTATACTTATATGTAGCTGGGTCTGGATTTACACAATCAAATTCTTCTGGGATAGACCAGTTAGTGCCGGTAACTCCAGTGGATACACCGCCAACATAATATGTCCAAGCTCCAGCAAAAGTAATTAAATAATAATTAGTAGCGTCTGTAGAACTTACCACCTTAGCTATACCAGTATCATCGAATCTGTATGTCCTAGCATCGTATGTAGTAGTATAGTAAGATTCGGTAATATTGGCTGCGACAAGTCTATTATTAGCAATTGCAAGATCTAATGCAGAGAATAATATTCCTCCCATAGCAGCATATTCTTGTGTAGTATATGATCCCAGAGTAATATCTCCATTATCTATAATAATGATTTCGTCTTGATCTCCTATTGGTTCTTCTGCTACTATTCTAATCTCTGGAGAAGAGTATTCATTCTGATAATATAACCTTACTATTCTGATATAAGTAAAGTCTCTTTCTAAATTTTCTATACGTACTCGAACAGACTTACCTGAAGTATTATCTTCGTTTTCTATATACTCGCTACCAACAAAATTTCTAGAATCGCTTTGGAAATAATCCTCTTTAGATATATTAACAAGATCACTAGCGGAAGAGAATTTAGTTTCAGATCCTGAGTACGAAAAAAATTGGAAAGCATACTGAACAGATCCTACATTAAAAGATCCGCCATTTACAACATCGCAATATGGTTGTCTGAATAAGACATTTTGGATAATCTCTAGATAGTCTAATGGTTGATTTATCAAACCAGTTTCCAGTACGTTCATGTGTCTTAACCTATTCTGACTATCGGCTATATAAATCTTAACAATAGAATCACTTTCTATATTTGCAGCAACTTTTATTTTACTATTATAAGCAAAATTCATATTATCATAATATACAATATGCGTAGCTGCAATAAGTTCTTTAGTAGAATAGTTTATAATTCCTTCTATCTGCTCATTTGCGTCAAACTTTATTTTCCATACAGCTCCAATTGGGCCTATATATCCATTAGCCTCGTCAGGTATAACTTCAGCAGATAACATAATAATATAGTCACCAACAGACGTAGCAGCAAGTATTCTATGATTACTAGAATTTCCTATAGACTTCGTTGTTGGGTCTACTATTGTAGTTGGTAATGTAAATTTAAACTCATTACCATTAATATTACTAATAGTACCAGCCCCCATTTCATCATCTATAAGTAATTCTCCATTTAACAACTTAAAGTATTTTTTATTATCCCTTAATGAATAAGCTGTGTCCATATCCATTCCAAGAAAATAACTTTCTGTACTTGCCATATCTAAAACTTTTTAACTGTTGGGACACCTAATGATTCAAACCCATAATCATGAGCGTTTGAATCTGTCCTTATTTTAACTATTTGATTCTTCAGCGCTTCTGCTTCGTCATAATTAGGAGTAACAATCTTTGTAAAAGCACTATTAACATAGAATAACCAATTCTGTTCTGATTCATCTTTAATAGTTTTTGAGATAATACCTCTACGATAAAGTTTACTATCTATCTTATAAACTATATAAGACTCTACTGCAATCATATATCTATCTACATCAGGAATTAATAAACATCCATTACTATCTAAAGGATAATAAGAATAAGCAATATCTATAGCCCCTTCTTTTACATTTAAAAAAAGATATCCATTCTTAATTTGATATGAAAACATTCTTGCTGGTTTTTCTCCCATTAATAAATTATCTTCTCTTATTACAGGATCATCAAATTCTGTTTCGTTATTTATAGATTGATCATATAAAGACATTAAGTAAGAATCTGTTGCTTCAATTAACGTATGTCTTGATAGATGATCTCGTACAGCAATAATTTCTCTAAGATTAGTTGGAAGTTCTGCTCTATAATTTACTACACCAACAGTTGTTATAGTTTGCGTATAGACTAAAGGAGCGCCAATTAATTCCATTGCTCTTACAGCCCACTCAGTAATATCTTCTTTGTTAATTTCATTATAATAATCAGTATCTCTAAGGATATTTTCTATTACAGTTGAAATTGATTTATATTTTCCGTTAAACATAGTATATATATTTTTTATTCAAAAAAATCAACCTTTAAGGTTTCGTCTTTTATAACTGAAGCAAGCCAACGCTTATTAGTTCTTGATGGTATAAATTTATATGCCTCCTTATTTCTTAGTTTACCATTAGTTTTATCCCAATAAAACCTATATAAGTAACCATCAGAATGTTCATTTAGATGTAGGACGAGCTTTTTTTCTTCCTTTGCAGCTGGATTTCGCTCCCATAAGTCTTTTGTTTTTTTATAATCTATTAATAATTTCTTTTTAATAATATTATTATTCTCGTCATACTGAATACCAGAATACTTATACTTTTTGATTCTTAAAGTACCTAATGTGTAAGGCATCTTAAAAGCAAAGTTTTTATATAAGATAAGCTTTATAAGTTCTCTATTAAACTTTTTAATGATCTTATTAAATTTAATCTTTTTAATATCTAAATTAAACTGAGAGTTTTCTTTATAGAAATTATATAAATCGTTTTGAGTATAATCTGTTTTAACCTTTCCTTTTCCTCGCTGTAAATTACTCATTCGTTGCGTTATTTGTTTTATCTTCTGGAGCATTAATTTTATTAGCTGCAGTTTTCCAAACATAATCTTGAATATAAGGCCATAACTTACCCATTGCTAATTCTGAAGTATCATCATCGAATTCAGACACGTCTCTTGGATCATCAAAGATTGCTTCTATTATAACAGAAGCAATTGTTCTTGTTGGGGTTACTACTTTCCCCACTACATATAAGTATTGGTTCTTTATAAAAGAAACTAATTGGGTAGAATTGAATCTACCAGAACCACTATATAAACCTCTATCTTTGCTTGTAAACAATATAGATGGTTTAATTGTATATAAGTCAGGATATGTAATCGAAACATTTGTAACAGCTAATCTCCGTCCCATTGTCATTATCCTGGGTACAGTAGTTGTAGATTTCCACGATTCTCTATTCTCATAACAAATACTTCCTGATGTAATAAGAGTTTCTCTTGTTAATGCAAAAGTTTGTGTTTGAGTAAATATATCCCATCCGCCATCATAACCAGATGAAGAACCATAATCAGCAGAACCTCCTCTACTTATTAAGTTAGCAATAGATAGTTTTCTTTGTTCTATAATTAATTCTTTAATTAGCCTAATATCTATCTCAAAGTCATCTCCAAGATTCTTTTGCAACAACTCAAGTATTTCGTATGCATAAGAGTTTAATGTTCTCATATATTATTTGTTTAAAATATTTTTATCATCACCCCAACCTTAATCTCTTTCTGAACGAGGTCGTAGGAAGCGATATAAGCGTGTTTCTTTTTATTTATGAACATTCCTGCCACTTCTGCACCAAAAGAGCTTAGAGAGCCTCCTACGGCTCCTCCTGCATAAAATTCATTCTTGGGTACATATGCTTCTTTAATTCCTTTAGTTATTCGGATATAAGTAGGATAGAATTTCTTCTCAACATTTCTATTTTTAATTCTATTCTTTTGAATAGTATCAGAGATTCTTACAAACCCATTGGTATCATTTAGAATTGTATCAATAGAAATTACATAAGCAAAGTAATCTACATACATATCAAGAATTGCTTGAGTATCTACAGCGATATCTTTCCATTTTATTATTGAATCTGTTTTATAAACTACATTTACTTTAGGGACATAAACAGAATCAGTATAATGAATAGTATCATGTATCCATGCGGTATCTATCTTAATTGTATTATCTACAGGAGGACATGGTTTCTTACACGTATCCATAAAGAAAATTACAATTATAGCTACTCCAAAAAGAAGTTGCCATATATATTTTGATATAAAAGTCCAAATTGTCATATCTTGTTATATATATTAATTATTATTATAGAAATGATTATCATTGCTATACCAAACCATTGCGCTATTTTCCTTTTACGATTACTAAATATTCTGGGTTTCCAAAATTGAATCTTAGCAATATAAAATAGAGACATACCTTTTTTAAATCTTATCCAAGGTAAATATATAGCGACCTCGCTCTTTGTAATAGCATCTAAGTGATCATCATCCTTTAAACCTGCAGTCACACCTTTCTGAAAATAATATGAAGCAGATAAGATTATACCTATCATAAAAGATAAAGCTAATCCTACTTGTATTGCAATCTCCCGTATATTAGTTGTATAATTTGCAATACGTTCTGATGCAAATATAAACAATGAAGACGATAAACCTATTGCTCTCCACGTATCTGTTTCTAAAAAATGTATATTTTTGATGTATTTTTCAAGATACGGAGGTAATGGGTTATCATTCTTATGATAGAAAGATCCATTCTCCATTCCACTAAGTATAATTAAATATGATAACATTACTGCAAACATAAATGAATATAAAGAATATTCAAATTGTTTGCCAGAAATTTCTATATTTAGTTCTTGAAGGATTAAGTATCCTGCAAATATAATAAGTAATGCAGCAAACACAATTATACCTTTAGACCAAATTAGTTTTAACGTTTTCATATATTCATTTCAAAATGAGGAGCGTCATAGAAGTTAGTAAAGTTTCCGCCCCAACGATTATGAGAATCTAAAGACTCCCAATATTTAGCTAATTCATTAATTAAAGTATGTTTGTAAACTAATTTTCCATTAATAAAGAAATTAAAATCTACAGCTAATCTTTTTAAATGATTACTGTTCATCGTTTTAGTGCGCTTAACACCACTAACAAGTTCTAATTCTCCGTCTTCAGGTCTTAACGTCTTGCCATAAAAATAAAGTTCTTGCTGATCTTCGGTTCTATATGCTTCTCCAAAAGTAAGTCCTATTCCAAGTTCAGTTGCTTTAGATATTAATTTAGCAACATTCTTTGTAAAAACTTGTTGATATGTATTTAGTCCCATATTAATTTATTAAAGTTGTTTCATCAATCTCAACATTGTCATCATTATCATGGTGATCTCGTTTAGGTTGTTTCCAAATGCCTACAACACTATCAAGACCAAGTAAAGCAGCTCCAATAGCATATTGAGCTACAATTATAGTTTCGTTTAAATTATATGAAGCAAGACCATCAAATGTTGATTGTATCATTGTATATACTATAATAGCAGCTCCAAAGACTCTTTTAGAACTCCAGTCCCCTCTGGCGTCTTGAAATAAACTATTTTTCATATTGACATACAATTAATTGCTTAATTTTAAACTCACTATTTTTTCCTGTTATCATATCAACTGTTACTCCTCCAGCTATTGCTGTATTAATAACAAGATGCATAGGAATTTGAGGAATATCTTTTGTTACTTTATAAATTGGATAATCATCGAATAACCAAGTAAGACTTTTTTCATTCCACTCAATTCCATATCTATGATATTCTTTAGATAGATCATGTCTGCTTTTGATTCTTCTACCAAGTTGATAATGATCATTTCCACTAGTTCCCCAATGATGAGTTGTAGATATGTGTTTAGTTTCTTTTGTATAATTTGTATTATACATAGCCTCAAAGATATCTATCTCTGGAGGCCACGTTCCATACATCCACCAAGCAGCCCAAAACATTCCTTCGTTTTCAGGAAGCTTGCATACAAGATCAAATCTTCCATACTGTTGAGTAAACTTACCTTTTGTACTAAGCCTCCCACTTTTAAAATTAAATTCTTTCTGTGTCTTTTTATCTATATTAACTCTAGTAAAAAGAGAAATACCTTCTTCAGTTTGTTGAATACAATCAAGTTTAGGAATTACATTTGTCATAGGTTCGTTTACATCTGAAAACCATTTATTAAAAGTAGAGAATAAATTACCAGCAAAATTATAATCAATAACCTTAACCATTCCATTAGGAACTTTAAAATCTTTTAATGTATTTTTAGGTAAAAAATAGAATCTAATTTTATACCATAAATTAATTAGTTTAATTGTCATCATGTGTTAGTATTAAATCTTTACCTATTTCTCTTGATATAATTTTAATATTATAATCATATATCTTTAAATGAGTTTTCCATGTATCATTAAATGTTGTAATAGGGGTGTATGACTCAAATTTTATTTCAGTCTTATTGTCATATTGTATTCTGGCTACTCTTTCATCTTCAATTGAGGTAGTGTTTTTAGATATTGCATTATCTCTATTTGCATTAGCCACATCATTACCAAATAATGTTGTCACAAAAGCTAAGGCAATTATACCAATAATTTTCATAACATACGGCATAATACTTTCTTTTGACTTAGCACTTAAAGATTGAGCTACCGTTTCTTTTATTGTTTTTATTAATTCTTCTTCAAATTCGGTCATAACAAAAAATATTATTTTTTATATATGACTACACTTAAATATAATTAAATAAATAAGTGTAGTCTAATTTTTGTTTATTTAATTACAAGTTCAAAACTTCTTAGTTCTTTAGGAGATAAATCAATAAGTATCTTTTCTCCATCTTTATCTGTTACATACAGTCCTTGAAATGCTTCTATACCTACTTTATATAAATCAACCTCAACTTCTTCTTCAAGGATTAGTTTATATTTATCAAGCGTCTCTTTATTATCCTCATTATACTTAGTGAGAGCTTCTGTAAGAGTATCTTTATCTGCAAAGATATAAGTATTACCTTCAAGTATAAACTTACCCTTATCATCTTTAAGCGCTAATTCTTTAACTAGTTTATACTTACCTTCTGAATAATCTTTAGTCATCTTAGTTAAATCATCAACTATGCTTTTAACAACGTCTAAGTTTAAATTGTTCATGTGAGAGAACATAATGTTACCTTTTACGTTTTCAAAGTTTTTAAGATTGTTGTGTAATTGTAATACTTCTTTTCTTTTCATTGTTATTTGTATTTATGTTTATACTTATCTCATTATAATTTGTTTATGTTCTCCAACAGGAATAATATATGGGTCTGCAATACTCCCTGCTGATTCAACATCATCTATATCAGTTAAAGTTATAGTAGTTACTCCACTAGGTAAAGCTACTTGTATAACATCAGCATTCCTTGTTACAGTAGCCCCGTTGGTTGGGATGTAAGATGACCCTATACCAAGCTCAACCTGAACCATATTAACTACTCCAGTAACAGTACATGTTAATGTAGTTGACGCACTTGTAAAAGTTAACTTATTATTTCGTGTAAAATCACTTGCTAATACTGTTCCTGTTGTGGCTCCTGTTAATGCGATGCTACCACTACCACCAAGAAAATAGATCGTGTATTGAGTAGCATTTACTACCGTCACATTCTGAGTAACACCAACCATTGAATTTAGGAATAGGTTTATTGTCTCTGCCTCTGTCAATAAAACAGGCACACCATCTGTGTAATCATACCTAGGTACATTAGCTAATACACTATTTATATATCCATCACTACCAACTTCAGTAGCCGTATCTAAGGCTCTAGTTACTGTAAAAGGTATAAGTGTACCATCTGGTTCCATACCATACATAGTATCAGCTTTCCTTGCAGCAGGATTAAATATTAATATTGCATCATCATATAAATCATTTCTCTTTAATTTATCTATATGGGGTGGTAAACAATTAGGTAGATATTCTCCACCATCTGCTAATACATTATATTGGAAAGCTGCTGCTTTTATTGAGCCAAATCCAGGACTTACGTTTGTCATATCTTTATTATTCCTCCTTAATTATTGCAGATAATCCTTCTAATTCAAATGCAGAGAATGAGAATGGATGATCTTTTCCTTCACCATCAACTGTATAAAGACCTTCAAGTGAACTTAGATCAATTTTATAAAGGTCTATTTTTACTTCTTCTTTAAGTATCTCTTTGTACTTGTCAAGAAATTCTTTTTGTTCTACCTCATACTGTTTCAAAGCTTCATTCAGCTTATCCATATCTGTAAACTGGTATCTGTTATTCTCAACAAGTGGAGCTTTTGTTTTCTCGTCAATTTTGTAGAAAGATTTAATAATCTTATCTCTACCTTCATTATACTCTTTAGTTACTCCTTCAAGGTCTTCAACTTCCCCTTTTAATAAACGAAGATTACGATTAACTCCATAAGGGAACTTAACATTTCCTCTTAAATGTTTAAAACTAGTTAACTGATTGTTCAACTCAACGATTTCTTTCTTTGTCATTTTCTTACTTTTTTAATTAATATATTCTATTATTCTAACTTATAAATTCTCCAATAGGTTTCATTATTATATGCTAAATATAGTTTATTAGCAAGTAGACTAATAGTACTTACTGCTGATTCAGAGGCACTAGAAAAAAGATAAGTACCTGAACCTTCTCCTTGTGATAGTGTACAATTTGCGGTAGGAGCTATATAATATGTTCTACCATGTGAAGCAGCTACAGTTGGTAATGTTCCACCACCTGCTCCTAGTGTAGTCATAACATTAGCACCAAAACTAGTAGCATTATTAAATCCTAATGAACCTACCAAGTCCAAGGTTGATACTGGAGAAGTTACATTAATTCCTAAATTTATAACTGTAGCTATATCTCCTACTAATATAAGTGGGTATTTAATAATTTGACTAGGGGTAGCATCGCTTCCTATAGACTTGAATTTAAAACTACCATATACATTAGTATTATAAGTATCTTCAGATTCAAACAATAGTGTTGCACTAAGTTCTCCATCGGCAGCAGTAAAATCCATACCACCATAATAAACAGTACTGTTGTCACCAAAGTAATATCCACCACTGTTAGGAGCATAATATGAATTAGCCAATACTACACCATTTACGTCTAACGTAGTTAAATCCCATGTTAAATTAGTGCTACCTTCAATTCCATCACCATTCCCTATTGCAACTTGATTGTCTACTATAGGAGTTCCTGAACTTGACCAGAGTAAATTTTTAGTAACTCCAATAGCTCTAATATACATACCTGTTCCGGTAGTCCATATATCTCCATCATTAGGAGAAGTTGGTGCTCCACCTTCCCTTAGATTAAATCCAGCACCTGCTGTTGTAGATGCTGCTGCTGTAATTAGACCAGTAGTAACGGTTAAACTTCCAACTAAAGAAAGTGTACCAGTAAATGTATCAGTAGTATTTAATAAGTAATTAGCTAAATCTCCAGACCAATTATTTATCCAAGTAGTTCCTGTTGCTGTTGAACTTAGTATTTGACCTGATGTACCTATATCCCCACTTGTATCATAAAAGCCTCCTGTTAAATGAAAACCGTAATAAGCATAAAATTCTCCACTTTTTAATACTTTTATAGCATCTAATAGTGTTGCTGGATTTGAACCTATACCTATCTCAAATATAGGATCGGTTGATACCCAAGACGTAGGGGTTCCTCCTCCAATATTATATCGTCCAATAGCTACTCCCAAATAAGAATCAACTACTGTTGTTCCTATTGCTACTGATAAGCCTGCATTTGCTTCACCCGATGTCATTGCTACTGACGTAGCACCATTTGCTGTTGAATTAGAAAGGGCTGTAGCTTGCTCTGCACTAGCAACTGAATTATCACCAAAAGCTGAAGAGGAAGTCCCACTAGCTGTTGTAGAATTCCCTGTTGCAAGAGAATAGTTTCCTATATTAGCATCATCCCATTGAGTCCCATCTACTGAACCAGCCCTAAACGCATATTTAGATGGAATCCACATAAGTCTTATCCCTGCATCTGATGCTGGGGTCGTCCCAGCCCCTCCTATAAGCAGTAAAGTCCCATCCTTCAAAGTAAGTAATTCGCTTGTTCTTGTTAGGTTTGCATCGCTGGTTAACCCATCGCTTGTAGCGTTTCCGTATGCTACTTGTGTGGTGGGGATAGTTACTAAACCTACTGCATCACTCCAATGGCGACCATCTAAGAGGTCTGCGTTTAGGTTGGTGTTAACAGTTGTTGACGTAACAGCAAATGGTGAGGTTCCTGTTGCAAGACTGGAAGTAAGTTGGCTACTATATGTTTTAGCTCCCGCAAATGTTTGAGTTCCTGTTGTGACTACTCCACCAAAAGATGCGGATGCTGGTTCTAAATTAAGTACCTGAGTAGACAAAGTCATACCATTAGCATTAGGAGTACTTCCTATTGCTGCTAGTGTTATTGGATTGTGACCTGCTGCTGTTATATCACTTGTAAAAGCAAACTGTTTCCTTTCTTCTCCAGTAGTTATTGTTCCGTACCAGGCATCAGTATCAAATTCTACTTTACCTGCAACTGGAACTGTTAGTAAAGGGCCTGATGTGAATCCTAAAGGAGATGTCCCTGCTGTGGCTGAACCTGCTGCTAAATGAAGTTTAGATGTTGGAGTAGTTAAGTCGATGCCGACGTTGCCATCAGCTAAAATTCTCATTCGCTCTGTAATTGTTGCTCCATTGTTTGTTGATAATGTTATATAACTGGTTTTACTTCCTCCATAACCTGCTTTAATAGGCAATTCACCATCTCCAAACAAGGAGTAACCGTTAGTTGCCGATAATAGGTAGCTCCCACTTATAAAATAACTAGTTGCTCTAACATCTCCCTTAACATCTAATTTATATCCTGGTGCCGTCGTCCCGATGCCGAAACTCTTATTAACGTCATTCCAAAACAACTCACTAGTCTCTGTATGCACCCACTTTGCGGCAGTTGAATCCCAGAAGGCTAGTTGACCTTGGGCTGTTCCTTTCTCTATCCTATCTAATGCTAGTTCATGATTTACTACACCATCTCCAATAAACAGTTCATGTGAATCAGTAGTGAATGCAAATTCAGCAGGATTTAATGTTCCTATGTTTGCTAGAACACCTCTTTTTATTTGGATGGTATTTGCCATTAATTCTTTTTCTTAATAGTTCTCTTTGGTTTTGTTGATAATCTTTCTATCTCTTCTGATTTCTCTTGGAGTATAGCTTTCATATCTTTAACCTCTTTTTCTTTTACAACAAGTTCTTTCTTTAATATTGAACTCTGATTACTTTCTTCTGCTAACTTAGTTGTTACATAATTCAACTTTTCTGTTTTAGAAGATAAACTTCTCTCTAAATTTACTTTATCTTCTTTAAGTTTATTTAGTTCAAGAATACGTTCATCATTTAGTTTTCTTTCTTTAACCAACGTTTCGTCAAGTCTTCTATTGTTTTCTGCTAACAAAGCATTAGATTCTGCTACTTTTTTTTCTTTAGTAGCTAAGTTCTCTTGCATAGCTTTTGTACCAAGATAAGCTTCTTCAGCTACCTTAATCTTCTTTATTAACAACATCTTTTCTTTATTGTAGTTAAGCTTCTCTACATTAAGCCTACCTATTTCCATAATAAGATCATCGACACCTAGTAGACTATCTCCTGTATTCTCTTTGATATTACTTACTTCTGCGTCTTGCATATCTCTATATATTAAAATGAACCTCCATCAATTATAGCCATAAATTCAACAGCATTACCTGCGGCATTAACACGTAAAAGACTATAAGCTTCACCTGTATAAGCTGCTGGAGTGTCATCTAATTCAAGAAAGGTATCTGCTGTAGCTGCTAATTCATCTACATAAGCCTTAGTAACAAGATATTCATCTGAACCTGTTTCTGCTGCTCCACGAGCTACTCCCATAAAAGAGTCAGCAGTAGAACCAATAGTAAAACTTATTCTTCCAGCAGTTCCAAATCCAATTCTATCTGCTGTAGTTTTACCTACCCATCCTGTAGTTTGTAAATTTGCAGAACCATGATTAAAATTTCCTGTAGAATGAACTATTTGATCTGTTGCGCCAAAGTATTGAATTGCTCCATCTGCTAAATATAGATCACTCCACATCTTAGTAGCAGAACCTAATGCAATAGTATCTGTAGTCCCAGGTAACAAAGACTTATTAATAGCAACTGTATCTTCTAAATTACTTAACCATTTATTAGCACCACCACCTACTTGTGAAAACTGTACAAAAGTTAATGTAGTAGTATCAACAGTAATTGGATTGTTTGTAGACAACATCCAACCTTGATCAGCATGAACAGTACCTTCAGTAATGAAAGTATATGTACCTGCCATTACTTCATCATCTTCATCATAGTCTGTAACACGAGTCAATATTGCAGCTACACCAGCAGTACCCTCAGTAGTAACTTCATATATACCACCATTAGAAGTATAACCTGATATTAAAATCCTATCTCCTAATACAGTATTAACACTATCAATAGTAAGTATTCCAACAGCATCCATTGTCAAAGTCTTTCCAACCTTACTACCAGCCGCTGTATAAGCAGGGAGTTCTCCAGCAAGAGCAAGTACTCTACAGCTTTCTTTTGATCTTACACCCATCGCTAGAGCATCTGCATAAGATTTAATAACATAGTCATCATCAAGTATAGGAGCAGTACCAGCTCTAAGTAGATAACCTCCCATTGAGAAATCAGCAGCAGCTTGTCCGCTCAATGCGGCCATAGTCTCTGCGCCAGTTAATCCTTCTATACCAGCAGCTGTAAATCTTGCAAATTCATTATCATTTGGACTGCCATCAACTTGTAACATATTGTTATCTGCAATACCAATAGCTACAGCCGCTATATTTCCCCCTGTCAGTCTACCAACAATAGTTTGTTCTGTAACTGTTAATGCTAAAGGAGTATCGTCTGCATTAGCAGCTAATATGCTATTAGCACCAAAAAGTTTGTGCATTACAACTTCCCAGTTAGTAGTACCATCGCCTATATGAAGTTGCGCTGTATCTGTAGAAAAACCTAACTCTCCTGCACTAAGAGTAGGAAGAGATGCAAAGAGACCCCTTTTTATTTGTATTTTATTTGCCATTATTTTATATTTTAAAATGAACCACCATCAATATTAACTTCATCACTACCACCTATTTCGTGTTGAGTATGATGATGTTCTAACGCATATTCTGTATGAGAATGTGCAAAACTTTCTATGATTTCACTACCATTAAGCATTGTAAATACTACCGAACTAATATTTTCAGCATTAACATTAGCTAAATAAGTAACATCAGTTAATAAATTATATCTACCATCTAAATCTTTTGTTAAATCACTACCTACATTCCTGCCTAAAGTAAGTATACCAGTTGCGGTATCAAACTCTAAAGAATTAACATATTCATCTGCGGGAGGAGTATATGTATTATTAATTGTAATGTCACCATTCTCTTCATAAACAATAGATATGTCAGTACCAGATACTAAATTAATTGAATCATTTGATCCAATTTCAACAACGGGTATTCCGTCTATATTTAAATTCCAGACAATAGAATCAAGGACAAGTTCAAGAGATCCTGTATAAATAGGTATATCATCATCTAGTCCTTGATTCGTAGTTAATTTTGTCTGTGCTGGCGCTGACCAGTCTCTAAATTTTTTTGAAAATCTATCCTCTGTATCTTGTATTCTATCAACCTTCAGTCTATCCCACGTCCAGTCCCATATTAATTGTTTTTGTTCGTATGATAACATATTCTTAAATATTTAAATACAGGTATATATTTTTTATATTGATTGTAATACTAATTTTCTCCAATTTGCACCAGAAATAGTATTTGCGGTCATGGCTATATAAAGATTTGTAGAATCATAATATAATTGGCCTGTCCCAGCGACAGTTCCATTAACTCCTCCCGCAAGAAATAAATCACCATTAGTCCACGAACCATCAGCAAGAGTTTCTGCTATACCAATTGAGTTCCCTGAAACTCCTTTAATTAAAGATGTGGCCGTCATTGTAGCTGGACTTGCTTTTACAGCTGTAGCATTTGCATTAACTACAGTACCAGTTCCATATAAAACACCTTCGTTAGTGCCTGCTCCAGCATCATATGTAATTGCAAGAACTAAATTATTAATAGAATCTTCAGTAGTAGCGCCAATTAATACATCATTAGCGGTTTGTACCGCAATCCCGCCAACTAAAGTAGTATTCCCCCAAGTAGCATGAGTAGCGGTTCCGGCGGTATCATATTGATTACCTAGAGTCCCAACAGTATCATATGTAACTAACATTGTATCAGCAGTAGCTTTACTAGCGGTAACTGCACCTTGTGATAAAGTATCAACTGAATAATTAGTACCTTCTACACCAGTACCCTCAATAGCGGCAATTAAATTATCCATTGAAGCTTCAGTAGTTGTAGCGGCAATTAAAACTTCATTTGCAACAGTTGGTTCAGCGCTAAGAGCGGTTTTAAAAGTATAAGTAGTATTTCCCATTAATACAGTATCTCCATCATGTGGTTGATCTGTATTCATTGTCAAGGTTCCTGTTGCTGCAACACCTGCTCCAACTGCTACTCTAAATTTATAAGCAGTTCCTCCTATTGTAATTAAAGTGGCTTCTACTGGATTTGTACCAATAGTTAATACACTACTTGCTGCTACCGCATTTAACGGAGTACCTGAAATTACAATATTATCTAATTGTGTCTGAATATTAGAACTAACATTGTTTAAATATCCTAATTCTGTATCCGTAATTACTGCAGTCCCATAAGTTACTGCAGTAATATTACCAACATATATATCATTTGCTGTTGAATTTCCAGCTGTTGTTACATTATCAAGTGTTTGTAACGCACCAATACTTGAGGTTACAAATTTATTAGTTGCGCTTGGTGTGTCAGTTCCTGTAGGAATTGCTTCTCTTTCATTTAAAGATAGATGCTCACTAAAATAAAATGCATGAGCACGTCTTGCCCATGAATCTAAATTATTTCTGTAGAATTTTGTATATATATTACTCATCTTTTTGTTTGTTTATATTGTAAAAAAAAAGAGAGGAAGTTACTCCTCCCTTTTAATAATCTGTAAATTAATAGGATAAATTAAGCTGCTGTCAATCCAGAGATTGATGTTGCTGTATTTAAGTCAATATTGAGTTTAATTTCTTCTGCTGATGGCATAAATATATAAATTTCACCAATAGAAGCCGGAGCCTGTCCAACAATATTAGTAAATTCAGAATCTTTCCATTTAAGGTAAGTACCTTTTTGTCCATTAGCATTAGTAAGTGTAGTATAAATAGTAGCAGAGCTAAGTTGACTATCTACAGGCAGAGTATCTACTCTGTATCCAAATCCACGATTTCCCATTGCAAACCATTCAAGTTCTTTAATCTGATTTGTAGTTAAAGATCCTTTACTTCCTTCTGTAACTGTTTCGGTAGTTAAATCACCAGCAAGCAAATCAAACGTATAGTTTAAATCTCTCCATGTGCCAGCGATAAAATTTGTACGAGCAGCTGCGGTGAATTCTAATTTTACTACGGCAGCAGCACCTAAAACAGCTGTAATTTGCTCCATAGTGTTATTAGCTACGGCAGCATTAGTAGCCCCAGCATAAGGACGATCTAAAGTAATTGTTTCTGCAGTAGTATCAATTGCTGAAATCAAGTAAACTGGATCAGTCACAGCTGTTCCAAATCTAATAAATACTCCAGCTGCTAAAGCCGTTGCTCCTGTTGCATCATCTACATCTGTACCGAAAGTTACCGTCTTAGAACCATTGGTAACAGCAGCTGTTCCAGCGCCAGTCCCTATAATTGCTCCGGCATGATCCATTAAAATTTCTCCAGTAATATACTGTTCTGGTTCACGAGCCATATTAGCATCAAAGTTTATCAGTAGCCTACTAGCTATAGTATAAGCATCTACGGCAGTAGTTAAAGTTTTATACGTTGCACTCTTCATCATAGCTTTATTACCATAGGTAGTCATGCTATCTTTAATTACAAACCACAAAGTAGTTACTTCGTCTTTTGCTACTCCATCAGGAATAGTTACCGTTTTCTTTGTATAAGTAGGTGCTACATATACACTTGATTTTGCTTTAAGAATATTTACTCCACTCAAAAATGGAGAGAATTCTAATACTCCTTTATCGTTGTATTTTGCAATACGGAATCTTTGCCCTGTAATAGAAGTTCCGCCTGCTCCATTGAGCCAAGTTCCATTTTCTAATTGAATCCCAATTTCTCCAGCTGCATTAGGAGCGGCAGAAGCCGAGAACGAACTGCCTACAAAGACATACGTTACGTTATTTTCATTCATAATAATTAAATATTAAATTAAATTACCCTCCTTGTTTTATGACACTAAGAGAGTTTAGCGCTAATTGAATAGCAATATCGACAATATTTTCTAAGTCAATATCTTTAAATTCTAAGCTTGTTGAATCTTCTGTCGAAAATTCTATTGTTTGAGGACTAGTTAAATACCTATAAATATAATTTACTGGTGTAATTCCACTTGAAATTATCTCAACATAGCCATCTACATCTAATCTCCACACTAAATCTACATATGGATTCTTAAACGGATTCTTTATATTTGCATGATATTGATCATGCGTTATTGGTTTTGAGGTTATTCTTGCTCCAGTAGATGTTGTAACGTATTCCTCAACTATTCTATACAAAGTTCCATCAACTGATGAAGGAAGTGTATAGAATTTAGATGTTGTACTTAAGGCTGTTACACCTGTAGGAGATACTGATGTTAATGAATGACTCTTTGTAAATGGAGACAACACTCTTCTTACCTCTTCGTTACGCTCAAACACATCAGCTAAAGCTTTAAAATATCCATTCTGTGCATTATTTAGGAAAACCTCAACTTCACTTGTTAAGAAAGTCTTGTTTGTATTAGTCATTAAAGGACCAATCTTGCTTTCAAACAAGAATAATAGTTCATACTTATTCATACTATATCTTATTTAGTTTGAACTAACCTCATTTTAAATTCATTTACATATGTATTAACTGACAGTCTAACTATTTCTTCATGCAAGAATGGAGCTAATTCACATTTACTTGTAATAGAATACGTTAATGCTGTAGGTTGTTTTATATATGTAATAGCATTATTAATTGGGGCAGACATTAATCTATCAACAACAGTAATAAATTTATCATAATCCTTATCTCCACTATGATTACGGATAGTAACAACTGGAGATAACAATAACGGTTTATTATTTGGAGTCTCAATAAGTCTATCTAACTCTTTATAGTCAACTTCTTCATTATTAACCCACTTTGTTGTAGTAGCTAAAAAGTCTGTTCTAGTTATTTCTGTATCAGATCTAATATAAGCTAAAAAATCAGATGGTAAATCACATGAAAAAGCATTTTTTAAATATGGTATTGCTGTAAAAACAATAGGGGTTACGTTATATGAATTATTTACTAACTCATTTAACTCTCCTATATTAATTCTTAATCTTAAAGCTTTCTCCTTAAAAGAAGAATCACTTAAGTATTTCTCTTTAATATACCTATTTATAGTTCTGTTAATGTAATCTAAAATTTCATATGAATCAAGTCTCTCTTTATCTTTAAATGTTGGACTAATCGTAAACAAGAGTTGTTGAAACGAATATACCATTTCTTTAGCGTTCATATCAATTTGATTTACTGTTATCTTGCTGTCTAACTCTTGTATCGTTAGTAACGATTAAAGCATTTAAAACAGCTTTATTTACAATGTCCTGATGCCATTTTTCACTTAATTCACTATCCTGTGTAGTTTGAGTCATTTCTAAAGGCATCCTTAGATATTTTAATCTATAAGAAAATTGATCAGTTAAATCACTTTCTATTATAGTATCGTTATCTATTACCAATAGAATTTTACCATCTTTTACTGTTACAATTGGATTGATTAATATTAAGTTATTTAATGCTGAATTTATAAACTTGTCTATAAGATTTACATCAATTAACTCACATCTTATCCATGAAGCAACCGCTATTACAGGATGAGAGACCCTTGTCAATATTACCTTTGAACTAATATAGAACATAAAGTCTGCTGGTAGTTCTATATAATTCAAGGTAACTTCTTCAGGATCAGTTCCTACCGTTTGCATATTAACTTCTTTTACAAGTGAATATAAATGGTTAGGACCGTTATTTATAAAGACCTTTTCAACAATCTCTTTTTGTGCTTTATTTAAAAAAGAAATAATTTCACTATCCTCAAACCCAGCAACAGCTCCACTACCATTTAAATCATATTCTAATAAAAAAGCATCTATCATTTGTTGAGTAGTCATATTTTACTATTTTGTTGTATTCTTAATTTGATTATCTATTCGTAAATAGATATCATCAGTATCTCGTTTATATATTTTTAGTTGCTCAACTGTTCCATTTAAAGTTGGATCGTTTTCATTAATAACGTCTCCGCCTTGTAAATAATATTTTCTATTTGTTCTTACGATTGCTCCAGCTTCAATTGCATCTTCAATGAATAATTTCATCTCATAATCATTATCTTTAATGATAGCGATTACATTATCAATTGTTTTTGAATCTTCAATAAGTTTATCAATTTCTCCTTTAAGGAAGTCAACAGTTGCTGTTGCAGATGGTTTTTTACCATATACACGCAAGAAATCAATCATCTTTTTAGTTGATCCTTCAATTTTACCAAGAAACATATAAGCGTCTTTTTTCTTATCTGCTACCCTTGCTCTACTTTCAATCATCTCATTTTCTTCTACAAGAGCAAACGTATAATCTCCACGATCAAATCTTTCTGCCCAAGACGGAGCAACGTGTGAGTCGATTTTCAATAATCGCCATCTTAGGTTATCAATAGGGTCGCTAAGATCCATTTCATAACCATCTCGCATTAATTTATCATCTTTTCTAATCTTAACAGTAAATGTACTCCAAAAATTATCAATCTTCTTATGAATATTTAAATCTTCGTTTAATTTACTTTCAAAAAATTCTTGTTCTTCAGATGTTAAAATGGAAGCGAGTCTACCTTTTTTAATATCATATGGTAATACAAAATGTGTTTCTGTTCCAGAATACATAAATTCACCATCATGTCCTTTTGGATTCATTCCTCCAGGTTTTACAATAGGTTTTAGGAAAACCTTTTTGTCCTCTAAAAAATCTTTTTTCATTCTTCTTCTTCTTAAATTTTTAAAAAACTCCCTAAGTTTTTAGTACTCAGGGAGTTATTATTGTTTAAATGTTATTATAACATTCACTTACTCCTTTAAAATTAATTATTGGAGTGTATCTAAATTTTTTATGTAAATGTTTAAATTCTATTTCCATTTTACTTATTGTTCTAGCATCACCTTCTTCAAGTTTGATAACTTTCCAACTATATGGCATTTTAATTTTAGTCTTATATCTTCTCGATATGTTATTAAAAGTTTTGCCAATCTTGTAAAAATGTTCATTTTCATTCCAACATTCGATAATGTAAAATTTAAATCCTTCAAATCTACTAGAATTTAAGCCAGCCTTTTCCCAATTAGAAAAAGACCAGCCTTTATTCTCTTCTGCACATTCAGGACATCCATCACCAGATAAATGTTTGTTTGCACCTTGTGTAAAGAACCCGTGAATATTACAAATAATATTTATTTTATAAGCATGTCCTTTATAAGCAACCTTAGAATAATTATATTTATCTCCATGTACAATTAACGCTCTTTGAATAAATTCATCTTTAGTTAATTTTTTGTTACCTGAACAAGCTATACAGCCATCACCAGAAAGATGTTTAACTGCTTTTTGTTCAAATATACCATGAATAGGGCAAATAATTTTAACCTTATTCTCTAAAACACTAAATTCAACTAAAGAATAGTTAAACTTATTATTATGTTTTAAACTTGCTCTTTTTATAAATTCTTTTATAGTTACCTTTTCTCTTCCAGCACATTTTGGACAATTTGCCCCGTTCATATGTTCTATAGGTCTTTGACTAAAAACTCCATGCTCAACACATATTATATTTATATATGTTCTAGCATTTACATATTCAGATTTACTATAGTCATATTTTATAGTGTGTGAATTAATAGATCTTTCTATAAACTCTTCTGTTGTTACTTTTTTAGACATCCTAACTACCTGATAATCATTATATTACATTTGGAAGGATGCGTGCGCACCTCATGGGATTCTTAATCCTCAATCCACCAATAAACATCTTATGAACTTCGTAACCATCAACAGAACTAGCTGTCATACCTGGTTGAGTCAAGTTGTTATATGCTGAATAAGGATCACGCATACCAGGAATATACTTAAAGATTTCTTCTTCACCTTCAAGCATTACCTTTTTAATGTTTGAGTCTCCACCTGCTGTACCAAAGTCAAGCAAATCGTATTCACGTGAGGATAACAAACCACCATCTGGATGATATACTTTATTACGAATTGGGCTATCCTTCATAGGATCATGCATCAACTCAAAAGTAATACCATTTACAGTACGATACTCCAAGAACTGTCCTTTGTAGGACATTTTATTACCAGAAATAGTAATACGATCTTGGAATTGATTTGGAGCCCATCCAGTAGCTTTATTTTCTATTGCGTTATGGAATTGGAACATTCCGTATTCACCAGTTGACAAAACAAAACGCCTTGAATCTTCTGGTAGTTTACCTACAGAAAGACCAATTGCAATTTCAGTCAACCAATCAATATCAAATGTATTGTAATAGAAAATATTTGAAGGAGCGATTTGTTCGTACAAACCGTGACCTGCTCTAATTTCGTATCCAGATTCTCCAAGGTTTCCAAAACTTCCGTCTGCTTTTTTGTTTGAATTACCATAAAGTAACAAACGAGCACGTTCACGCCTAAACTGAGTTAGGAAATCCCAGTCAAGTTTCTTGATCCAGCGTGTTTCAACTTTACCTACGCCGTTTACAAATGAGAAAGCTAATGGTTTATTTTCACCTTTACGGATCATATTACCAGGAACTTCGTATTGTTTACGAATCATAGACAAGTTGTTCTCCATCATGAACGGAGAGGAATGCGATACATTACCACCACGTTTTGACAAAGTTTGTTCTACTAGAGAATATTCTTTACTCCAACGAGTATTTGCAGCAACTTCGTCTGCAGGTACTGAAAGTAAATCATTACCAGTTACAAGCTGTACTGTATAAGCCCAATCCCCATTATACGGTTCTGGATCTTTTATAATACGAAGCTTATATAAGTCTGGTTTTTCTCCTACAATAACATCAGTAGCGAAGAACATTTTCTCACCAAAAACGAGAACAAAGGGACTCATCCCTAAACCTGGTTTCGCTGGTAAGGCAGATCCGTCTACATCAGCATAAGAGGCAACAAGAGCGATATTTTTTTCATCTGCACCTTGCAACATCCATTTAAAAGGGACATCATCCTGTACGTATTCCGTAGGAAACTGATCGAGGAAAGATACAATATCATCTCCGCCAAGGTTAACTTTATATATCTGGTCAATGACTTTTGATATAAATTGAGGCTCTTGAGCATATAATGCTCCCAAGTGATTCTCAGTAGTTAAACCAGACCAATCTTTCGGTTCGTACTTTTGAAGTGGACTAATTAACATAATTTATTATTTAAAATTGTTTTTAGATAAGCTTTTTCATTGATTCAATATTTTGTTTCATTTTAGCTTTATCTACTTGGTTTTCTCTTGCAGGCGAACCCGAAGAGTATTGCTGGTCAGTTCTTAAAACGGAGTTAAGTTCTTCCATTGCTGATACCTTGGCACCAGTTTTGATTTTAGATATATCTGGTTTTAATTTCCCAGTATTATCCATATTAAATAAACCTATCTGAGTATAATAATGAAGCAGTTTTTCAAAACCTAACGGATTCCTTGCTCTAAGTTGCATAACATAATTCATTGGATTTCCGTTTGAATCAGTATCAACAACCTTAGTCATAGACTCATAGATCTTTTCTTTTTCTCTATCAGAGAGTTTTATTCCTTCAATAATACTTTCAGTTTTTGTTATATCTTCTTTTAAAGATATTAGTTTATTTTCTCTTTCTTTTTCGTAATCAATCTTTCTCTGTTTTGCAGAGGAAAGTTCTTTTTCTTCTTGTTTAGAGATATACTCTTTACTCTCGCTTAGAGCATCAATAGCTTCTTCTTCTAATTGTTCTAAATCCTCAAACTGCTGTAAACGCTTTTGTATTCTTACATCAGACATACCAAGTCGTTTATAATTTTCGGAAATAATTAATTTTTGAAGCGCTTCATCTTTACGTAAAGCATCTTCTGTGATATTGTCTAAACGAGTTTTAGTAGATTCAATATTAATCAGATTATCTAAAGGAACGTTTTCTTCATAATTTTCAATAAGTTTTCTTAACTTCTCTGGTAAATTACTTTTATAAGAATTAATATTCTTTTCAATTTCTGCTTTAATTAAACCAATCATTAATTCAGCCTGATCTTCATCAGCATTTTCAAGCTTTTCAGTATCAAGTTCTGAAAGGACACCTTTTTCGTATAGAGCATTTGCGAGGACTTTTAAAGAGGGCAAAGAAGAAGAAGAAGATTGCTTATCAGATATAGTATCCTTTCCGTCACTTGATTTATCTTCATCAACAATCACCTCATCTGATATTTCTATCAAATCAGGATTAGTTGATTCTGTATCTAATTCATTTTCTTTCTCTTTAGGAAGCCCACTTGATTCTACAATAGTTCCTGTATCAGAATCAATCATTGTATTAGAATCAAACATATCACTAAAAGACATTCCAAAATTGTTTTTTTCCATATTATTAATGTGTAATTTTTAGATACAATATCAAAAGTAATTATAAAATCATATTTTACAAAGAACTTTTTTTATTATATCGTTCTTTTTGTTGAATTATTATAGCTAAACATATTTTTAACTACCATTAGTTTTAAGAGTATTTACATGCAATATGGAACAATGTATTAATAATAATACAAAGTATCGTTAAATCGCATGTAAATGCCCTTAAAATTGATTTAAACAATGTTTATCTAGGCACGCTTGTTAAAAGCATTTTCCCTTTTGTTTTATCAATATCAGATCTTCTCCCTCTGGATATTGCTCCACATGAACATCTATATAATTTATATTTCCCTGTATTTGTATATTGAAACTTTTCTGTTTCAATAAGATTTGTACTCCCGCAAACAGAACACACTTTAACATCTGTATCTATATATGCGGCTATATTGGGATGTGATTTAATATACGGTCTTAATATAAGATAGATTTCTTCAAGAACAAACACATCTTGGTTATTATAGATTTGCATTTCATTTATTGCAGATTTATCTCCTTTTAAACATCTTGTCCATAAACTAAATTCTGTTTTTATTTTTCCTTCTATCCCAAAATATTTTGCTAATGCATCAAGTTTGTTAGACGGGAACTTAAAACTACCAGAGGCAACCTTCTTTGTATCTATAGATCTTATTGGATTGTATGGAGGTAATCCATTAATAATTGCTCTTGTATTAAGAACTGGTATATCAAAATTATCACCAAAATGAGCAACAACTATATCCGCCTCATCAAACAATCTCCATAAACTTATTACAATTCTTTTATCGTCGGCACGAAGAACTTCTTCTGATGTAATAGAATCTGATAAAACATCACTGCTGTATAACCATTTTGCAGACCATGTTAACATAATTGGTTCTTGTTCAACTTGATCAAAAGATATATTGTATTTAAATCTACCAAAAGTATATGATATAGAAGGGCTTGTTTCAATATCAAATATAAGAATCTTTGGAAGTTTTTTACTAATTTGTTTATGTAATTTATTCTTTACTAATTCTTTAGCTTCATATACAATTGATTTGGAGGTGTTGTATCGTTTAGATATTTTACCTGCGCCCATTTCTATCATATAGTGTTTAGATAAAAATTCATTACATAATGAATCAGCATCCCATATTTTATTTTTTATACGTCCCATATTTTTTATTTAGTTGTAGAAGCTTTTTTCTGTTTAGCAATAACTTCCTTTGCTCTATTACTACGTTCAACCTCAGACTGTTTTCTTTTATTAATTTCAGAATCAATCTTCATTTTTTCTTCAGCTAAAGAAATCTTCTTTTTCTCTAACTCAAGTTTGCTGTCTTCATCTGAACCACCTTGTTCAGCAGACTCACCAGACTTACCCATAATTGCAATTGCAATCTTTGTTTCGTTATCACGAATATTCTCTCTTTCTTTTTGTTCTAATTCAGCACGTTTAACTTGTTCTGCAGCAGCAATATTTTGTTCATTCATTTGCTGTTGAGCTTTCTGTTGCTCTTGCGCACGTTCCATTGCTTCCTGTTCTTTCTCTTCTATCTTTCTTTTCATAACAGAAATACTAGGAGCGGTATATATATCTATAAGCCCACCAAAAGTAATCTTATCATTTTGAATTCCAGCATGGGCAAGTTGTTTCATAATCTGCATTAACTCTACAGAAGATCTTCCATCAGTAACAAAGATTCCGTATTCAGCCTCATTAATTACTTCACCATCAACATCGAGAATAGAGTATGACATATCATCCAATACATATTGTATTTTCTTCTTATCATTCTTCCAGGCGTATTTTGCTGTATCAAGTAAAGTTTCGAGTACACGTAGTTTTGTTTCATCATGTAAAGAAAATATAGTCTCTGTAATATGAGAAGACTGATTAACAGCCCTCTCTACTCCACCTACAGTTTCTCTACTATCAATCTCTCCAAGTCTTTGATCTGGAATACCACTAATAACACCAATCTGTTTTTCTATATAATTTAACATCAATACATGATGCTGTATATAATTACCTAAATCAGGATTAAGAACTTTACCTGTAGTATTAAAACCACCAGCAAGTTTCCCTTGTGCGGCACCTCTTTTGCCTTCTTTAAATGAGTCTACAATTAAGTATCCCATGTTTTCAGCATAATGCATCCATTTTGAAGGTTCCCATCCATCAGGCATCTTAGCAAAGTCAAGTTCAATCATTGGGCCCTTAAACTTTGCAAAAGCAGATTTAATTCTATCCATAAATTCATCATATAGATATTGATATGGTTTCATCATATCCATTAATGACTTTGTTACGGTTCCATTTATATTATATAAGGTTCCTACATATCCAGAAGAACTTGATGATTTATTAGTAAATTTTCTAAACTGAATTGGGCGAGGGCCCATCTTTACGTAAATATCATTACCTATTCTAGTACCTTCCCACCATTCAGTAATCCAAATCCATTTAACATTTTCACCAAGCATTTTATCTGCGGTGTAGTATTCATCTACATATTTTTTATGTAAATATCCTTCATCATCATAACTCTCAACTACGCCTACTTTCCTTAATGATCTCCAGGTTACTCTTGTTATTTTAATATTCCCATCTTCATCATAAGATCTATCTACCGTTCTTATTGAAGCAGAATCATTATCAATGTCAATTAACTCACCTGTAATCGGATATGGTTCATTACCTGAATAATTTAATGTAGCTGCTTTTGAAGGACCGCCAATACCATTAGAACCACGCTCAATACGATCTATATCTTTTTCAGTTAAATGCTCATAATAACTATCTATTACGTGACCAATATTATGATAGCCGTCCTCAATAATTATATCAGCATCGTCTATTTTATTAGAATCATTTGTTCTAACTACATATAGATTTAATGGGTTTACCCTCCTAACTATTGGTTCTCCGGATACAATGTCTATATTGTAAATCTCTTCACCACTAATTAAAGCGTCTTCCATTCCTGCATTAAAAGTATATTTTAACTTTAAGTTATTCCAAAGATATTCCAGTATCTGAGAAGACATTCTTTCTCTTAAATCTTGAGAATCATAACGTCTCCATTTTTCTATTTCTGCTAATTTCTTTTTAGCAACATCTTCAGAAAAATCATCCTTAAACACAATCTCTTTTAACTTATTGATATACTCTTCCTTAATAGAGTTTTCCTTTTCAGATACAGCATCTTCGTTAATAACTCTACACTGAAAATCAAACCTTCTATTTGCTTCTTCCCCTACAAGGAGGTTTAGCCTTGGCCTAACTAATGGATAGTCCTGAATATCTCTATCTAACCCTGGTATACCAAAAGGGTTTGTAATTTTATACATATCCTTTTTGTTAACGATACCATTAGCTAAATCATAATTAATTATCTTGTTTTCTCTATTAGATCTGAACCCATTATCTTGATTAAGTATAGTCATTTCTATCCCTGCATCAACACATTCTTTCATAAAGGCTTCCCCCTTATACTTAATAGATCTTTTTTGATAGGGGAAAGATAATGCGCCCCTGGCTTTTCCTAAAGCTTCCATATTTACCAGTTTAATAAATTGTTTTGTGCATATGATTTTTTATTATAGGTCTTTACATTATTACTAGAATAGTGACTCTTATATAATTTATCCCAAAAATCATTATTATTAACGTCTTTTACATCCTTTTTATCTCTGTCAATACTTTGAATAACTTCCTCTCTATATATCATTAACATTATCATAGCAGATATTCTATCTGCGTTAATATCTTTTGACCAAGAGATTGATTCTTTTAATAACGCCACACTTCTAATAGTGTGCATATTCATTACACCTTCTTCTCTACCATAAGCCTCATTTAATAACCAAGATAAATAAAGTCTTCTTCCCCACTCATTTACCTTTTCACTTGCGACCGTTCCATATTTTTTATTTCCTATAGAAGAAATTTTTGCTAAATCTGTATCACTTAAGATTTGAGGGGTTTCTGCAAGTAAATATGTACTGTTTCTATTTTTAAAATATCCAAATAAACCCTTTTTATTCTGCTCATAATTTACTTTAGCATTATAAAAGATTAACAATCTTCTTAATGTTTCATAATATTCTTCTGCGAGTTGGGTACGAGATGTATATTCTGCGACTATTCTATCCGTAAAAGTGTCTAAAATAAAAGATGATTGTAACGATAGCGTTGTATTACTATTCCCATCATCATCAACTGGGTCAGTCCCAGCTATATATCTACCAGATATTATTTCCCCGTCTTTATTTGTTTTTGGCATTTCAAATATTTCAACAACTCCATCCATAGACTCTCCCGTTCTAAGAGGAAAACTTCTAATAGGATGATTAAATGAGTTTTTATATTTTACTTTACCTTCTTTATCTATAACAAATTCACCTTTCCAGGATGAATCCAATAATTTTTCATCTACTTCTAATTCAGATAATATAAATTTAAGATCTTCAACAGGGAAGAAATTTCCAGATCTTTTAAGAAACATCTCTGAAGGAACAATAGGATAGGATAATATCTCTAATGTAATGGCTGATTGAGACTTAGCTTTTCTACGCTTCTCTCTACGTTTGTTAATAAACCTTAACGCAGCATCTACATCTGTATTACCATTCTCATCTTTGTATTGATTTAGTGCATAGTATGCAGGAACAAACCATCCTATCTTTCCTTTATTCTCCCATATATCATCAAATGCTAAGAAATCAAATCCCTCTGGGTCTCTAAATATAATCTCTGACTCTACAATTTTTTCCATGTTCCCGCCAGTACCTAAATAAACAGACGATCCAAACTTAACAGTTCCTTCAAGTTGAGTAGCGTTGTTAGAACCAGTAACCGTAAGAACGTTAGACAATAACCCAACCTCCTCTATAATCATTACTGTATACCTACCACCTGCTGCTGCTTCCGGGTTTTCTGTCGTATAAATACCATGTTTTATTGCAGAACCACTACCATATTTTTTCCATTTACCATTGATTTTCTTTTCGTACTCATGTCTCCAAGGGTTCTTAATGTTGTTAGGTTCTAAACTACCCGCCATTTCCTTATACAATGGTGTAGGTATTTCTTGATCAGTGCCTTTCATCCATGTACCAGGAAGTTCATTCATACAAAGAACTGTCTTGGAAAGAATCTCTGAAGATTTTGAGGACACGGCTGCCCCTACAAAGATTTCTATTAAAGCTGGGTTTTGAATTGATTCTTCATTATATATTTTAGCACCATCAGTTAATAACTCATGTGCTGCTACTCCATCTCCTACGCTATAAGATTTACCAAAACCCCTAGCCCCCAACATGAAAAGATTTTTCGCTTCATTCATGTATATAGGGATGCCAAGGGGTTTAGTAAATAGTTGTCTTAGATAAACTCTTGCTGGTACAAAGGTCTTAAGTTGACCATTCTTCTTAAAGCAAGTTTTGTCTAATTCAGCATCTTCATCTTCTTCATTATGTTTTTTTACATTTATATTACATGTAATCTCATCATCATCGTAAAAGCCACTAAAACCTCGTGCTTCTAACCAGTTGTAAAAGAACTCCCATTCTATATCTCTAAGCAATGGTCGTATTCTCTTCTTAGGAGCTGTTTTAGGAGACCCTTCTGGCGTATGAAGGATTGTGCCATAGTTAACATAAAAGTATAACTGAGGTGGCATATAACGCCATTTAGAAGTATTTATATCTAAAGAATTTTCATGTACATCATAATTCTTTATGTCTGCATCATCAGGGCCCCAAAACCCTTCTATAATTTTCTTTTTTTCTTTTCTCCAAAAATTAATATACCTTATGCTAGCAGGATGTATAGATGGTATTGTATGAAGTAGAAAGTTTGACCTGTTGTTTATCCTAATGAAATCCATAGTTATCTGATTTATACTTCTTTACGTTCTCCAGCGCTTTCTACCCTCCCTCCTTTTGCAATTCCTCCAGACTCTTCATTCTCTTCTTTCTCCACTTGAACTTCAAGTTTTTGCATCATTCCAAACAGTTTGTCTGTATTAGCAATAATGTTATCCAGATCTTTTGCATTATCAAGTGTATAAGGAACAGATTTTAAGAACTCTTCTCTTTCCTCCATTTTTTCTTTTAGAAACAATAAAGATCTTTTAAATTTAGTAAATTGTGTTTCCCTATAAAACTCGATAAGGTCTACATATTTTTTCCATTCAAAAGACTCATCTCTAATAAATTCTTCAGCTATAATTGTTTGTTTATCTTTTATAGGAAAATTTCTTAATTTATTCTCCTTGCTATCATCAACAAGCAGAGATATTGCCCACATCACTTTACTAGATGCCGCCTTACCTCTGCTCGTATCACTTCTATAAAATTTAGCAAACTTACCAAGAATTTTAAATATCGTATTAACTTCCCAAAAGTTAGTGTCTATATTAAAATTAGATAATATGCTCATTATTATTTATTTAAAAAAGTTTAGTTAAAACTAATCTGTTTTCAACTTTATGTTTCGACAATGCGATACATTCATAAAATCCATTATGTTTATCTGTTACAATAACATCAATTTTAATTGATTTATCTTCGTTAAATAGATTTATAACAGTATACACTTCAAGATTTTGTTTACTTTCAATATAAATAATAGAACCTTTTTTTATCTTAAGATCCGCCTCTCCCTGTACTTTAATTTGATCCATCTTCTTCTTTATTAAAATGTGTTTTTCCCCAGTCTCTCCTCTTTTGCGAGACAAAGAACATCCCCAAATTTGGGAACCTATAATTTTTATAATCTAATTCTGGTCTAGTAGCTTCGCTTACAATGTTTCTAAAAAACTTAAATTGACTTTCAATTAAATCTTTCATTTGCACATCAACTAACCCAAATTCTAAACCTAACCTATGTATTAAATCAGCAGTAGTTTTACTTCTCATATTACCAATCTGCTTCTTGTACAATACCTTTTCTGATATAAAGCAAAGTTTCTTCTTCTTCTCCCTCTTTGATTATATGCTCTAATTGTCTTTTTGTTTTGGCTGCGATATTTATAACGTATTGTCGCTCACCAGGAGTGTCTTTATACTTATTATTAATAACATTAAATAATTCTGTTATTAATAACAACAAGTGTTTTAAAAATCTTATATCTATTTGTATCATACGTTATATTTTAAAAGCAATCAAAAGGTTATTATGTGTGTCATAAAAAATCTCATATATAGGATTAATCGTGTTTCCAAGTAATAACCCTTTCTTTCTCAAAGAAGTAAACTGATTGTCTAAAGACGCTCTTGATATGTTTATATTTTGTAATATTTTACTTCTTGTTATTTTATTAAATAGTACAAGATTTCTTTCTTCTTTTTCTAAATTCTTATATTCATTATTCCAAAATAATAATTCAGCAAACACCTTAATCTCAACATTTGTGATGCCTATAAAAGGATTTGTTATTGTAATATATTTAAAAAAGAAATCTCTTTTATTTTCACATTTGATATTAATTGTCTTCATAATCATCATCTAAAATTATACTCATATCAGGATCTTCGTCTACAGGAAAGAAATCTTCTTCTTCTAAATCCATATCAGCAATTGCATAAAAAGCAGCGTCTATTGATATTGGATACTTCTCTAAATGTTCTTTAAGAACAATCTTTTGTATTTCTTTTTGATCCATCATAATATTGCCTTTCTACTCCTCTGCCTGTGTGACTTCTGTCTCAGGCGATTCATCATTGCTTGTTTCTAATTCATCTTCTAAATCAGGCCCACTATCTTCTTGTTTTCCTTTTACAAAAGTTTTGACTGGGGTAATATCCATGTTAATACGTGTAATTAACTCCATTGATTGATATACAGGCATTAATGATAAAAATCCTAATGCTTGATTCAATAAGTTTGTACTAATTTCAAATCTTTCAGGTAGCTGCGCTCCTGTACGTTTGTTATAGTTTCTTTTATTATCTTTTTTGTGATGCATAGTATTATATTTTTAAATGTTAATAGGACCTCTTCTACGTAATGGGATTATTCCATCAATTACGAAAAAATATGTTTCCTTTAATTTTCTATTTGTTACTCCGTGAATAATTTTTAAGTTAGCTAGATTACAAAAGATTTCATCTCCTATTGTTAAATCTGTATTAACCGTTTCTCCTACGTCATACACAAAGTATTGATAATCATCTGCATAATATTCTGCATCTTTGCTTACAACTTTAATTGCTTTATTTGCTACTTCAGGCCTAAGTATTGCCTTTAAGATAACAACATCTCCTCGTGGAGCCCAATTCATTTCTTCCATCTTCTTCTTCTTTTTTAATTAAATTATTTCTTATATTATAGTTTCTCAAACGTTTTACCGCTTTCTGTCATGATGAAATAAGAATAGGTCTTATTTTTCTCATTATTCTCAATGAACCAAACAGTATCATTTTCTGCGCATATTAACGCCCTGACATTTGTCTTTTCTGATTCTGGGAACATAGATTTCATTATTTCATCAAATTCTTTTGTAACTCCTTTTTTTAAAATTGAATAGGCATTGCCTAACCCAAAGTTTTCAATTACTTGCTCAAATGGAGCGTTTTCGTTTTCACGAGTTTCCTCAATAATTCTTAATGTATACATATATATATATTTATAATTTAAAAAAATGTCTAGGCAGCCATATTCCTAGACGTGTCGCTTTTGGTTTTGTGATGTCTGGATGCGCTTAACCAGTAACCAGGATCTGGCTTAATTCGTATTTAGTGTAATTAGTCCTTTTTCCTTACGATACAAAGATACAACATTTTTAATCGTTTGTCAAGTGTTTTCTAACTTTTTTTATTATTATTTTTATAGTATAACCTTAATATCTTGTTTTCCAGTTCACTAGGCGTCATATTAAATGTTGCTTTATTTTTTATCCTGAGTACAAGTATTGAAGATTTTTCCAACCATCTCTTTCTTTTAGCTTCTTTAAGTTTAATTTCTTTACCTAAATGAGAGTCACCATCAACTTCAATCATCATCATATATTTAGGTAAATAAAAATCCGCTATAACAAAATACCATTCATCAAACTCTGGATATTGAAAAATATATTCATAACCAAGTTTATCTAATAACATCATTACTCTTTCTTCAGACTTGGTAATATTAATACGAAGTTCTTTAACCCGTCTTTCTGCGAGTTGAGCACGCTCTATTAAATCCGTAGGTGGATATGTCTTTTTGTACTTTCTTGTCTTTGACTTCTTGCTTATTAATTTCATATTCTTTCCATTTTAACTTAATCCAATCCTCGTATTCGTTTAGTTCTTTCGTTATATTCATATAAATAATTTTTCTGCTAAAAATCCTGAAAGCATTGCGGCAGATTCTATATCCTGTATACTATATTCTTCTAAAATCCTATCTTCTAAATGCCTTTTCTCATGACTAAGAGTATTGGTTTTTTCTTTAACTGATGTTTGTTTATATAAGAATATTGTTCCTTGTCGCTTACGAATATTTGTAAAAGCCATTCCCCCATCGTGTACGCCTTTAGAAACATTATTAATTATGTCTTCCGTATCCTCTTTGCTTATAGAAGCTATTTTAAGCCACCTTAAGAGACTTTCTGAATCCTTCTCGTGTTCTATCTCTATAAACAAGATATTATAATTATATAAAGGAATTTTAAATCTTTTTATTATCATATTATGCTGGTAAATTAGCTGGTCCTATTTTATTTATTACTACTCCTCCATAAGATATCCCAAATGTTCCTATCTCTGTAGATTTTACAGCAAAAGAAATAACTGCATCGGTATATAAATCTAGCAATCCTCCTATAGAGAACGCAATGTTTACTCCGTCTGTAGAAGATGCTTTTACCTCTAGATTAGTTTGTTCTGCTCCATCTAAAAAGACGGCAATATTAACCTCTGAAGTTGTGCCAGCACCAGTAACAGTGTATTCAAAAGAACCATTTATATGTATATCATATACACCATAATCAATTATAGTAAATCCAGCAGTACCTTGTGTTATATTATTATTTAATCCTTTTGTTAATCCGGTTATAGGAACCCATGTATCAATAGTTCCTATTGCAAGTCCAGACCTTGCTACTGCATATAAATTAGAGTATGTTGGTTCCCAATATAACCCCATTATGAAATCATATATACTGTCTGCTGTTACCAATGCGTTACTGGCAGAAGCTACAGCCCCTGTTATAATGCTTAAAGCTGGAGTTGTTGTTCCTGTAGCTACAGTTAGTTGATCTGTTGTGGAACTAGTTATGCTAGTTACTGTACCAACATCAGCTCCATCAGCAACGTTTATATGAGCTAATAACGTCGTTTTATTTATCCCTAAAGCAATAGTCCCTGCGCTTGTTATTGGGCTTCCTGAGTCCACTTCTATACCATCTGAACCGCTTATCGCTACACTTGTTACAGTGCCTCCTCCGGCTCCAGAAGTCATCTCTTGCCACAGACTACCATTGTACTGATTAAACTTTTTAGTGGTTGTATTCCACACCATCATTCCTTCTACCGGGGATACTAATGCTAGTATTTCCAGATACGTATATGCATGATATTTTGCCCCTCCATAAGATATAAAGTGTTCTCCAATATTAACATCTCCAGTAGCTCCGGTGTAAGGTACTAATACTGATAAGTCTTGATCTCCAGTATTTGTGCCGCTATTTGTTCCGGTAATATCAGAAAGCAAAGCTAGAGTACCTGCCGCATCAGGAATATTAACAATATGCCCTCCAGCGACAGCCGATCCCCGAACAACGCCGCCATAAAGACTTGGATCTGAATTATTTGAGAAAGTAAGATTATTAGCAAATACTCCTGCTGTACCGGCAGGGTTGGTCCCGTAAACATTTCCTGTTGTGCTTAGGTTATTTGCACCTAAATTAACGTCTGTATTGGCTCCTGTATAGGGCACATACACATCTGTTGTGGCAGTTCCAATAGAATCAACAACATACTTCTTGGTAACAACGTCATAATCTACATTAGGTTCATAATTAAATCCATCTACTTCAGCAAAATCATATATGGTTCCTGTAATTACCCCTTTATAGTATATCTGGTTTTGCCCAGCATCATAATAGTTCCCAATTACTACTCTATACCCAAGTATAGTAGTTGCATTATCTCTTATTGTAATATATGTACCAATAGGAAACTCAGCTCTTATATCGCTTCCTATTACAGTTAACCCATAAACACCAGCGCTTACAGTAGTCCCATCTATAGGATAGATAGTCCCTGTGATTGCAGGTGTAGTACTTAGACTGTGCATTTGTTTTGTTCCGGTACTATATAAAACATCGTCTAGCACTGTTTGCGTTGCAGTGCTTATTGGTTTATCTAAGTCTGCTGTGTTGTCAATATTTCCTAATCCAAGTTGAGTTGCCGTAACTTGATGTGGATTATCTAAATCAGTTAAATGCGAAGAAATATTTGTGTCGCTTATCAACTGATTTATTTCGTCTGAGGTTAGTAATCTACTACCTGCCGCTGTATCGTTTAACTTTATTTCAGTAAGTTCTCCGCTACTGTTTATTGTTTGTAATTCTCTAATTGGCATAATTTTAAGTATTTTTTGTTACTTGATATCCATCGTGTAATACATATATTCCATTGTGTACTACATAAATATTACTATCTATTGCAGGTGTACCATATTCCATTGATGGATTATCGACATAGATAGAAGACGTACCATCTCCTTCATAATCATAATTTCCTACTTCTTTTTCTAACATTATCATTATATTGAATGGGTTATCATCAACAACTTCTCCAGTTGCTTCACAATAATACCATCCGTAAACGTCCTGTAATAGTAAATCTCCAGTAGTAATGTTTACACCTTCATACAAATCGAAGAGCATATCCATTGTACAAGAATCAGTTCTAGACTTAATTCTCATATACCTTCTGCCTCCTGTAGGCATCTTAGCATCTACAGAGAACACATATGATCCAAGATCCATTTGAGTGTATGGCTCTATAGTATAATGGTAACTGTGTTCATAATCCTCTATTAATTCAACCCCTTCATTAGGGTCTGCTCTACCAACCTTTGTGGTTATCTTCCTCAATCCGCCCTTTATCCAGCCTCGTATAAATTCTGGCTCTTTAACGTATTCATTCATATTCTATTGTTATTAAACATAATTATTTCCTCTCTCCCTCTAGTGAATCGCCCAACTAAACAAACTCCTTTTGGAGAACAAACAGATTGGCCAACTCGAACCCAGTCGGTTTGATTTTTAAATGGTTTGACCCGATCCACACTATATAATCCATAGATCAGTGAGTTGAGCTCTTTTTACAGATACTTAAATTAATATAATTAAATATTAAAGTCTATTTTAGTAGCGGGTATGGGACTCGAACCCATGATCTTGAGATTATGAAACTCACGAGATGACCAACTTCTCCAACCCACAATATTTTATTTAAAGATTAATTGTTCTATTACATTCTCTTGTTTACTATCAACCCATTCTGCTAAAGACTTAGCTTGATAAGCTATTACAAGAGCCCATATTGCAATTATAAGTGTTATAATTCTTAACACCATCTTTAAACTACTATAATGTTCTTTCTTATTTCCCATTTAGTTTTCTTTAATTTTACAAATATACAACAAAATAAAACAAAAGTCAAGTGTTTTTGCAATTATTTTTCATTTATTTTTTAACATATTGGTTTATAGATAATTGTACAGTTACATTTTGGACACGGGATTGATGAAGTTCCAGATGTATTAGTTTTGTTATAATGTGATTGTATCCATCCGGTCCCTCCACATGTTTCACATATAGGAGGATATTGAGTAGAATACCACTCTTTATTTACATTTACTAAAAGTAGATTCGTCATTTCTTCTGCGTTTAAAAGAATATTTATTATATTTTTTTTAGAGAGTCTATTATACATCTTAAACTTCTGTTCTCTAGTTTGTTCTACTATTTGTATCATATTTTAATCATTAAATTGTATGTGGTACATTAAAAGAAAATAAAGTATAAATACTATTGTTGATAAGAAAACTCCTATTGCAAATGTTAGTTTTCTATTTTTCATATCTTCTTAAAGTTAAATTTGTTTGGTTTAGCTATTTTAAAGCTTTTTGACTTATCTTTTATCCTAATTGATCCTTCCATTATCATATTAATAAATTCTTCTTTAGAACGCTTTATAATCTCTTCTCCAATAATTCTAATTTCCCATGATTCAGGTACAAGTTCATCCATTAGTTCTTGATACTCTGTACCATCTATTAGTTCGTATTGTTTTGGAATTCTATATCTCATGTTGATTCTCCCATTCTTTAGGTAATTCAGCTTCTCTGCTTTTCTTCCAGTTTTGGTAAGCCCTCCATTCATTATAATTTATCCACATTCCTTTTGGTGGTTTTTCTTCGTTCATTTTATAACATTCCTTTGGTGTAAGTGGATACATTTTAGTGACTTCTTCTTTCGTTATTCTATCAAATTCTTCCATTTGTCTTCCTGTCATGGGCAAGACAAATTGTTTATTTTCATCAATTGGTTTATCATATATCTCTTTGATCATCTCGTCTAGTTTCTCAAGAGAGAATTTATCTTTATTGTACATAATATATATTTAATTAATCCTCATTTCATCCCATTCTACTTTACCGTCTTTAATGAGGTTTTTTATATTTTTTTGTTTAGTAGATAGTTGTGACTTACCACTCTTAACTTCTAAAAACACTATCTTATCTTCTTCAAATATAATGTAATCTATTGGCATTCCTATAAAGTGTGTTTCTTTAGGATTGTATTTAAAGTCCTTTAAGAAAGGAGCTAGATTTTCAGATATCTGTCCAAGTCTGACTTCTGAAGATTTCTTTTGGCTGAGAAGAGTAGAATACTTAATTTCAGACTCTTCAAGAAGTTTATTTTGTGTAGTTATTATTTTACCATACTTATATTGATCATAAAAAAATAATGCACATAAAAGAATTGTTAAAATTATTAATAATATATTTTCTCCCATATTTTATATATTTTAGTTACAGTACAAAGATACAACATATTACAGAAGAAGTCAAGTAAATAGTCAATTATTTTTTTATTATTTTTTTTATAATTTTTTTGAGTAAGTGTCTGACGTATTTAACCCAATAAACATCCCCCTTATGTTTTTGCCAGTGGCAACCCCCGACCGCATTCGTGCTGTCTCTCGTGTTCCACAAACTTAACTATTTTATTCATTAAAAAAACATTATTATGAATTATTCAGAATGGAAAAAGAACTACGATAAAAATAGTTCTAAGTACACTATTCCTGGTGCGCAACTTGAGATTGAAGAGGGTGAAGAAATACAATTCAATTGTACTTTCCCTAATAAAGTTGTGGATGTGATTGATCGTCCAATCTCATGGGATAAGAAAGACGACAATGGAAATACCATATCTTCTGGCTCTTCTATCTTCTCATTTGCTACTCTTGCTACTGTGGATGCAGCCGGCAAACATGGCAATGCAGTTGTGATGATCAATACAGACATGAAGTCTATTTTAGATGCTGGCGATCTATCTGGCGTTCATGGACTTGTGGCAGTTGGAAAGAAAGCGAATACGTCGGAAAACATCTACCCACGTTTCACATTCCAGATTGATCCACTGCTTGAGACTAAATAACAGTCAATAGCAAAACTTAATTGATACACTCATTGTGCCTTGTGCATAGTGAGCGTATCTTTTTTGTTTGTAGATTATCTATATAGGCTCGTTCATAATAATAGTTTTATAGTTATAGGCTTAACTTGAAATATTAACCAATAATAAATATCATGAAAACAATAGGTATACTTGGTGGTGATGAGCAAACATCACTTAACGGATTAATTACAGCATTAGACAAGACAATTATTGAGGTAGTTGGTATTGATAACCAAGAAAGTCATACCTTTATTTTAACTAGAACTCCTAATTTAATTGAGCCATTTATTTCCAATCCATTTACAAAAGGCAAAAAAGGATATCAACGATCCTATAAATATCATAGATAGATTGATTATAGGCTTGATTAATCACAAAATACATATTACAATGGAAGAGATCATAATCTACAAATACCAATTACAAATAATAATAGACGCTTTGCGTCTTACTGCTAATTATGGTGATTGTAGAAAAGGGCTGACTTGTTATGATAGGCAAGTTAGACAAGCTGAACAGTTTGCTATAAACGTAATGAATAATGAAAAAGATAAACAAGTTAAATACATGTAATATAACTAAATTCTTATCTAATAGCTAGACATTCATTATCATGATGAATATATAATTATCTTATTAGTATTAGTATAAACAGAGATGTTATATTAGTACAGATATTATAGTTATATTATTAACTTCTAAGCAGGAGTTATAAGAATTTATTTAATCTCACTACAATATACTAGTAACCTAGTTGATAGCGTAATATAGGTCCGAATCTTATTGGTGGGACAATCAATTTAATATAAAATTTAATATTAAAATCATGGAAGATTTAACACAGTGCGTACTTTTCTACATTATTCTATTAATAATATATTTATTTATAGGTATAATAACTTTTAGAATAGCGGAAAAGTATTATGAAGGAGATCCATCCGAAAGTGGATTTTTATTAATTGTTGGTGTGTTTTGGCCTATTACAATTATCGTGTGGTTAATAGTTATTCTAATAATTAAGCCTATATATTGGCTAACCACAAAAATAATAAAATAAAAAAATGTATTTAGTAACACAATTTATATTTGGATCAGGTATTGTACTAATTGTTATATGTATATTAGTAGCAGTATTATTTAATAACTTAATACATAGGAAATATGATAATTAGAATGATTCCATTACCAAACACAACACTTTATATCTATGGACACACTGAAGAAGGACAAATTATCTTCAGGACCAGTCATAATATACAATGTATACAATCAGAGAAAATAGAGATAAACCAAGAAATGTGTTATTTCTCATCTTACTTTATTCCAGAACAAATCTTATTAGATTTACCTCTGATATAACATAAACACTCCGGTTAAGCCGTTTCAGTTTATTGGCTTAAGTGTTTATTGTAAATGGCTTTACCTTACCATTATTATTAATTAATATACCAACGATAAGTACTATATATAATGCACTAATTGGTTTATTTCTTCTTGTAGTCTTAAATGATATACACTGGAAGATGAATAACCCGTAATAGGCAATGTATAGTGGTGAAAAAATCTTATTATGCTGTTATTATTATTAAGAAATAGATTTACAAGTTTTGTAATTATTAAACTTGTGTAGTATACCTAAAGTTTGGATTGGTATATGAAATATACACTTAAATCTTAGACGTAAGATGGTATAGTGCTAATGTCCATTCAATCAGTAGATTTGATTAACTAACATGTTATTATTTTTGTGCACAGATTTAATAACCTCTGGAAACATACTTAAAAAGTTCACCCGGGATACGGCTCAACTTAGCTCCTGGAACAGAACAATCCATTATAAGAACTACCTTATTTTGGATTTTTACCTAGTATAATAGTATAGTAATATACGATTTGGAAATATGAGTTCGATTCTTATTTATACTACAATTATTACCAATACAATTAATCATAATTAATAATTTAATACTATTGCGCTATAGCAAAAAATAGAAAGACCAACAAATCTGGTCGTAGAAGAAGTTTCCAAACCATTTATTCTGAACCTTTGTATAAGGTAACAGAAAGATACATTACTGATCATATGCTTGAAAAGGCTATTAGAGAAGGATTGTCTAAAAAACAAGCATTAGTTAAATATAGTAAAAACAGATACCATATTAATCCTTTTGCTTATCCTGTTAGAGAAGTAGTTCATTATTTAACAACCTAATAACCAATCATCATGACATACAAAGAATATCAAAAACTCGTAACAAAGGACACATTCGTAGCTATTAAAAAAGCTCAATTTGCCTTTAAACAATCGTTGAAGAACATTGATCTGCACCGTAAAGAACGTGCTATTCTGTTGAGACAGATAATTGATTCAAACACTCCCAAATGGGGTGGAATTAAGATTACAATAATTAATTATAGCAAGCTTTAAATACCTTTTACAAGTTTAAATAGTTAAGCGTTTTTACTGTAGGGGCCACTCCTAATTACGCTCATCTTATACTGGTATATAATTAGATATATGCACTAGCTTTGATCTGCGTGTATGAGAAATCAGGAATACTTGTAAATTATAGAACCAGCAAGGAAGGATATAATATCTAACCTTGTTGGTTCTTTTTAACTGAATATTAATCTTTAATAAATAATATAATGAATACAAATCAAATAGAAGGATTCCCTCAAGAGATTATTGATAAAATGATGGAAAGACAAGTTAAGCAGATTTATGAATATTATAAACATCAAAAAGAATGTTCATAGAGCACATTAAATCATCTACTTTAAAGGAACTCATAAAGGAAATGATTATTAATTCTTATAAAGATAAAGATTTTAACTTTGTAAAATTTGTACTCGTTAAGACTCATGATGAAATAAATGAAGAAAATATTGAGGAAAGAAATGATATTAAAAAACTAATAATTTTACTATCTAAAGAAGAAAGTGAAATTGAGGTTAAAAAAGTCATTAATAATTTCTTAATATATAATTCATCTATAAGAGCTTTTATACCTACAGAGATTAATGATTATAATGATATTAAGAAGAAAATACCTGTTCTTAAAACATTATTTCCTGATGGGACGTGGGAAACCTCAAATGATGATTGGACTAAGAAATATTTTAAACAATAATCATATGTTAGTACTTATTTATGACCCTATATTTGGATCAAGGTACATTGTGGTACCAATAGTTCCAAATGCTAAATAAAGGCCTTAAATGGCCTCTTAATGGCTGACAAAACCGTTACAACCTTGTGGGGCAAGTTTATATTTTATAGTTAAGTTGCAATTAAACTATAATGTCAAGCGTATTGTGATACGTAATATAACTTTGTGCAGATGTAAAAATCAAGGTATTTAAAATAAGCTATTGATACACTTATAAGTTATAATAAACTTATCATGGATATAATTTCCACTATCCATATCTGTCTCTGTGGAAGAGAATCTTACATTAATTTTGGTTACAGAGCCATAATATATGTCCTGCTAAATAGGAAGTAATATTTTTAATGTATCGTTTTATATTGAATGATCTATATATATAAAAAGACATCTATCTACCATAGACATCAAACAAGCGATGTTCGTTAAGGTAATAAAGTATAGTTGTTAATAAAAATGAAGATATTTAGCATTTTCAACATCCTGACGTGTATGATTTTAGGTTAATTAAGCTTGGGGTATTAGAGGATTCTCTATGCCCCTTTCTTAATTTATTACATTGAACTAACTAAACGTTTAATATATATTTAATAACATGAAAATAATTAATAATTTTTCAAGAGGTTCTTTAAATGAAGGTAGGTCGTTTGGCTTTGGATTTGGATTTGCTAAAAAACAAAACAACGAAACATTTATATCTGTCATGCCAATTAGTCCATGTAAAGATTATCTTAACGATACGTTATATGCAGAAAAAACAGGGGATATTCTTAATTTTATTTATGGATTTAAGTATAGTCAAATTAATAATCTATTTAACGAGCCATATTTATATCTTTTAATTAAAGTATATGGTGATCCTAAAGGAGAAAAACATTTACAAGAACATTATCAAGATCTCCAATTTTTAATAAATACTCTTGAGGATAAATTAGGATTAGATCAAAAAACAAAGATAACGCTAGTTGAGAAATATTATCTCATAACAGTTCCTTTGTTTTGGGGTAGTAAAGTTTATCTTATAAGCTTATATACCCTTTTATTAAGAGCATTTCAAACTTATGAAAAACAATTTGAACCAGATATATTAACCTTAATAAAAGAACAGAAATTCCATTCAGGAGATACTGGAAATATTATGTCTTGTACAAAACAAATTGAATATTTTATGAATATTTATCCAAATATACTTGAACAAGAATTTACTCCAATTGAACAAATATTCAAACATCAAGAAGTTCATAATTCATGGGGGTTTATTAATTATTTCAAAGAAAAATAACTTTATTATTAACTAATACAATTAAAATTATGCTTAGATTTTATTCTAATTCAGTAGCTGGTTCAGGAAGAGTAACTGTTATTGGAGAACACAAAGAAGGAGTGTTGCGCACTGCAGTTTCAAGATGCAGTAATCGTGATCATTTTACCAAAGACAAAGGTGTCCTGATTGCATCATCCAGATTAAATGCAGGTAAAACCTACATGGAATTTGAAACAGAAGACATTACCCCAAAACAATTTATTGTAATTGCTAAAGGTATTGCAAAAAAGGTTGAACAAACTAAACAGGTTTATTAATTAATCTATAATTATTATGGAGCCAAGATCAATTAAAGAATTACTTACTTTAGTATTAAAAGAACTTATTAATGTTAGTTACTTTCCCTTTGGGTTATGTTGGATTGTTTATTCATTATATGACGAAAGAAAAATTTCATTAACTGAAAAAAATTATTAGATGATTATATAAACTCTAATAAAGTAATTAATATTTATAGAACTTTTCATCATAATGGATTTTACTAGGCACATGGAGAAAAAGAACCACGTATTAAATGGTTAAAGAAACATATTCTTAAACAGAAATAGATAAGTAAACTGTACTTATTTTATAAGATAACAACCTGATGAAGATGAATATATAGGTAAATAAAACTCTGTAGCAATACTTAGATAATTTATTTACAAGTAAAATGTAAATAATACCCATACCACAAGCCGAAGTGGTGTTCAGATGGATTTATGATAGAGCAAGTTAAATCAGCGCATTATACCTTGGCGAGGCAGGTTGTTTTTAAAATAGTGATCACCTAGCGTGAACTAAAAATGTAACACTAGTACCGAGATGTCGTATAGAAGGCCAATATCCACTTCGGTGGGGCGAAGGTTCGATTCCTTCCGCCTCGGCAATACAGTTCTTAAAAATATTGAAAGCGTAGTAAAACTACTGTAATCAAAGTTTTTAGTGGTAAGACTTCAACAACCTATTCACATAAAAGTTTCGGACTGATGGATATGGGTGAAGTAATACCAAAACCAATGGAGATTGGGAGAAAATATTTGATTGATGATTAAGTGGTTGCATTTCTCAAACAGTAGTTTTACTTTTTATCTAAAAATATGTAGCACTGTTTACATATGGTTCAAAGCCACGGGGTCCAGTCTTAAAAATAGTAATAGATTATAAGAAAGGGCAGCGCAATAGTTAGGAGGATGACCTACATATTTTTAATGTTACAGTGGTGGAACGTAGACATTATTATCTGAAAGGCTGATTGTGATTTAGTTTCGATACTAAAATAGATTCTGGTGGCATAGGATCAGTCAATTACAGGTTCAAGTCCTGTCTGTAACACAAATTTTATTAATTATTTAAACTTAAATTAAAAAATCATGAACACAAATTCAGAAAATTATGTAATTGTACGTGCCGATAAGGCCGGAGTATTTTTTGGTCAATTGGTAAAAAAAGAAGGATCAGAAGTAACATTAAACAATTGTCGTAAACTTTATTACTGGAAAAACGCTGCTGCTGTTGAACAATTAGCTTTAGATGGCGTAAGAGAAGATACTAAAAACGAATGTAAGTTTACGGTTACGGTAAATGGTGTAACCATAAACAATTATATTCAAATCATTCCTTGTTCTGAAAAAGCTATTATGAATCTTAAATCAGTTGTAGAATGGAAAAAATAAAAGAATTTCTATCCATTAGAACAATTAGTAAGATTGGCGATGGCTATGGCGATGGCTCTGGCGATGGCTATGGCTCTGGCGATGGCTCTGGCAATGGCTCTGGCGATGGCTCTGGCAATGGCTCTGGCGATGGCTATGGCAATGGCTATGGCGTTACAAAATTTAATGGTAATGAAGTATTTCAAATTGATGGTATTTCAACAATAATAACCAACATCAAGAATAACATTGCAATTGGATTTATTCTACAATTAGACTTTACATTAACTCCTTGTTATATTGTAAAAGAAAATAATCTTTTTTCTCATGGTTCTACATTAAAGGAGGCGTTTAATTCTTTACAAGAAAAGTTGTATAATAATTGTCCATTGGAAGAAAGGATAGTTAAGTTTAAAGAAGAGTTCAGGGATTTTTCACTTAAATATACAGCCGAGAAATTTTTTGTTTGGCATAATATTCTTACAGGAAGTTGTAAGATGGGTAGAATGTCTTTTGCTAAAGATAAGAATATTAATATTGAAACGGATACTTTAACTGTATATGAATTTATTGATTTAACAAAAGACCAGTATAATGGAGTGAAGATTAAAGCTTTATTAGATTAAATCTGTTAATAACATATTAGTTGATTGTTTAACAACCGCCATTTTAAGTGACGGTTGTTTTTTTACTTAACTTTATTAATCATTTAAATTTTATTATATGAGAAAAGGTACATTAACATTTAACACTTGGATGAAATATATAAACAGAGAAAACAAAAAAAACGAGAAGCTTATTGTCAGTAGCAGACAAATAGGGGTGAATACTTTACTTAAATAATAATGATTTATAGATTTAAGTTCTACAAATGTTATAAACAGGTCCATTCGTATAGGGGTTAGTACGTTGGGTTTTCAGCCCAGAGACAGGAGTTCAATTCTCCTATGGACTACTAAATATTTAAATATTATGAAAGAATCAGCACAATATTTGTTAAATAAGATTCCTAAAAAGTTTATTATTCATTATAGTATTAAGGATAAGACTTTATTATTAGATGATGAAGAAACTGATTGTGATTTATATAACAATAAAGTAAAGTATTGGGTAATTAACTTAGAAAACAATCATGGTTTTATAGTAGATTATCAATAAGAGAATTAAATTAGTATTAATTAATATATAATAAAATGATTAAAGAAGTAATAATATCTTTGGTAATTGTAATTATTATTTGCACTCTTGTTCATATCCTATATTTTAGGAATAGACAAAAACAAATGATTAAAAATTTAAAAATAGGAGATCCTGTTTATTTTTATGTTGACGAAGATGAAAAAGTAGCTGGATTAGTAACTGCAATTACACCAATGTATACTGTAGTTACATCAAGATCTGGTAAAGTAAAGTTATTGGAAGATTCAATTTTCCCAGTTATGGATTATAAATATAAAAAATAATGGAAGATAAAGTAAAATTTCCTTTAGCCGCTATAAATCCTGTAACAGGAGCCTTATTATTTGAGTGGTTTATGTATTCATTAGAAACAGTTATAAATGACAGTAAATTGAATATATATATTATTAATGAGAAAAGCCACGTTGATATGCGTAAGAAGTATGGTCCTTTTGCAACATTATTTGTTCGTAAATTAATAGTAAACCAATTGGATAAGATTGAGGATATCTTTATTATTGGTGAGTTCTTAAATACTAAACTTATTATTGCTTCTTTAAATAATATTGAAAAGTCTTTAATTGATAGACTTACTGAAAAAAATATTAATTATACAATTGGAGCAACAGCATCAAAGAAAGACGATAATGTATTCTCAATTATTCAAAGAGCTTCAAGAGCTTTAGATTTTGCACAAGAAAATAAAATCAAGTTACAAATATACTAATTCAATGATAAAAGAACAAAGAATTGAATCTCAATCACCTGAAGCAATTGCTTATAGGAATATGAATCGTGTAATTGTAAACAAATTGTTTACAAGGAAAGATAATGAGAAGAATAAAAAAAACAAATCTGAGCTTGATTATAAAGCTCGACAATTGTGGCGTAAAATTATTATTCACTCAAACACATTGTAATCATGTATTTAAACATTATTTTTGAAGAATCTTCAAGGTCAACTAATCTGCCTGAAGATTTTAAATGGAATGAAAGAGATCCTAAAACTGAAGGAGACAGAAAGCTAACTAATCTGGAGTGTCTTGTTCATGATTATTCAGATGGGAAGCGTGTGATTTCTTATTCTCTTTCTAATAAAGGAAAAGTTTTAACTGAATGGAAGTCTCAAAAGGTATAGGATTTTTTAAAAAAGATGAAGATCTAATTTGTGTTTGTTCTAATATTATTGATGAAAAAGTATACTATATATATAAAAATCCTAATAATAATTTATATTATGAAGATTTTTGTGTAAAAAAACAGATAGTTTTTCATGACATAGAATTAGTTTATGATACAATTGAGATCTTCGCTTTTATAAAATCAATCGAAGATTCTGTTAGTGCATATGGGAATAAACAAAGAAGAGCTGATTTGTTAGGCTCTTCTCTTCGTGTTTTAAATTATGCAATGATCCCAAGTGGAGAGATTAGTTTTTCACTTCAAACAGACAGACCAGATGCATTAATTTTAGAAATGCTAGAATGTGATCTTGAATTCTTATTGCCTACAATTAGTTGTAAAAGGAATAGTGAATGTAGTATAATTACAGAAAATTGTGTTGTTAAAGCCTTAATAAACGATAAAACATCTTTATTGTTTAATAAAGGAGATCAATTTGAAGTAATAAAAATAGATAAAAACGAAAGTTTTAGTAAATTAAACATTTTAACGTTAAGAAATATAGTTAACGGAAACATAGTTAATTCATACCAAAAATATTTTAAATTAATTTAATATGAAAGAAATAAAAAAAATAAAAGTATATATTGTAGGAAATTCAATACATTATAAAGATTTTATCTTTAATTCTGTTCTTGTAAACAATATTGATAACGCTGATGTGGTTTTGTTCACTGGCGGTGAAGATGTTAATCCTGCATTATACGGTGAGAAAACACATGTTACTACATATTACAACAAAAGTAGAGATGATGCAGAAATGAGCGAATATCAAGACGCTATTGATAAACAAAAGTTTATGGTTGGTGTTTGTCGGGGCGCTCAGTTGTTAACTGTTTTATCTGGCGGACTTTTGATTCAAGATATATTTAATCATTCAATTTATGAAAAACATTTAATTAGATTTAATGATAACGATGTAGTTGCTATTACTTCTACCCATCATCAAATGATGTTCCCTTTTAATTTACCTGAAAATGAATATACTTTAATAGCTTGGTCAAACGATATATTATCTTTATTTCATTGTAATGGCGAAGGAGACGATATTGAAATTGAAAAAGAACCAGAAATTGTTTACTATAACAAAACTAATTGTTTATGTATTCAAGGACATCCAGAAAACATGAATCATCATGATGCTGCTGTAATAAAAATTAACGCTTTAATTCAAAAAGGATTAAATAATGAGCTTTTATAGTGAAATAACAATAAACAATTTTTCCATTTACAATGGCAAACGTATACTTTCTTCTAGTGCAGAACATAAAGACTGCTGTTCTTTTATCAAAGGTCTTAACCCAATTCAAAATGATGATACTGGTATTAAAAAATTTGTAATTCAGTATAATTCAGAAGGAAACAATAGAAGATTTATTGGTGAATTAGAAGAATGGTGGATAAAGAAACTGAAAGAATTAGATATAGATGTTGATTATCTTGGTATGGAAAACAATATTCTTTATGTTACTTTAAATATAAAACAAGATTATTGTGATTATTTTAAACTTTTAGTTTATACTATGACTAGATTTTTATGGATTCATTATAGATATATATTAGAAGCAGCTTATATTCTTGAAAAAGAATATCCTGAGGTAGATTTTTGGACTATTTTTACAAGAGTTCATTCAATCATGACTTTTTCTAGATATTTTGACAACACATATTCTCTTTTTTATCCTAAAGTATTTATAATTTTAGATAACAAACAGTTTACTAAGATATTCCAAAATCATTCTAATTGTAGAGGTGGAATTAATTCTTATTTTAATAGCTTTAACAAATACACACAACCCTCAATAGACGCCTTCGCCCCCGGTTCATATGAAGATTTAATTAATATTTATAAACGAATTTTTTAATACATGAAGAATAAATTTAAATTGGGGGCAGACCCAGAGGTTTTCCTTTTACGGAATGGTATTCCTATATCTGCTATTGATGTTATACAGGGAACTAAACATGATCCGTTTAAGATTTCTACTTTTGGTCATTCTGTTCAAGTTGATAATGTTTTACTTGAGTTTAATGTACCTCCATCTGATAATCCAGAAGATATGTTTAAAAATATCTCTTTTATAATGGAATGGTTTAAGAATAACCTACCAAAAGACATGACAACTGAGATTTCTTCTTCAAGAATCTTTGATGATATGGAATTATTAGATCCTAAAGCGCTTGAATTTGGCTGCGACCCCGACTTTTCAGCATGGAGAGAAGAGATGAATGTTGCTCCATCATCAAAGACAAATTTACGTTCTGCTGGTGGTCATATTCATATTTCATATGAAAACTCTTCAATGGATAGATCGGTAGATCTTATCAAGGCTTGTGATCTATTCTTAGGCGTTCCTAGTATACTTATGGATTATGATAAACAAAGACGTTTACTTTACGGTAAAGCAGGCGCATTTCGCTTTAAAACGTATCCTAATGGTGATTTTGGAGCTGAATACAGAACCTTATCTAATTTTTGGATAGCAGATCTTGAACTTGTAAAGTTTATTTATGCTCAAATGGATAAAGCAATTACTTTTATTAATGAACATCCAAATGTATTAAACATTAATACACAACTTGGACAGGATATTATTAACTGTATTGATAATGGTGATGAAGAATTAGCTCAAAAATTGTGTAACGAAAATAATATATTATGAACATAATATTAGTAGGTCCTAATGGCAGACCAAGTATCTTAGATATGCTTAATACATATAATTTTAATACTGAAATCAATATTGTTACTTATAAAAGGCTCCGTACAGGAAAAACTGTATGGATTCTTTATAATAAGATTAATGGTCTTGTTACAGAAAAAAAGTTATTAACCCCTCCTTCGTTTACAGCAGATGATAAAGTTGTAATGTGGGGTACAAGAATTCAGTTAGATTTTGATAAGGCAACCGTTTACAATGATGTTAATTCATTGAATCATGCTTCTAATAAGAAACTTGCAAGAGAAATTTTTATTAAGAATGATATTGCGGCTCCTAAATTAATCTCTATTGAAGAATTAACTACCTGTAAATATCCTGTAATTATTAGGAAATCACATCATCATGCCGGCATAGGATTTCATATTGCTAATAACAGAAATGAAGCTCTCATTATTGTAAAAGCAATGAAAAACGAAGAGTATTATATCTCTGAATTCTATCCAAAAACAGCCGAATATAGAGTACATTGCGCTAGTGGAAAAGTTTTATTACTAAAACAAAAACCTACTCCTGAAGACAAGACCATGATTGCATGGAATTTTCATCAAAATGAGTTACCTTGGTCTACTATAGAACGTAAAGATTACGATGTAGATATGGTCAAACTGGCATTAAACGCTATTAAAGCTGTTGGATTAGATTTTGGGGCTGTTGATATTATGAGTTATCCTACAGATAAAACATTATCAATACATGTAGTTGCTGAAATTAATACCGCTCCAAGTTATACTCCTTATTTGATTTCTAAATATGGTGCTTATTTTGACTATATTTTCTCATCAGATACTAAAGTAGAACATTGGGATTATAATATATTTAAGAAAGGTAAAAGCTTATCTTGGAAAAATAATCAGTTAAAAAAGTAACATGAAAGAAGAATTAGTAAATTTTGATATAGCAGTATTAGCTAAAGAAAAGGGATTTAATGCAACTATTGATACTGCTTATTCTAATGAAGGACATGGTCCATATCATGATAGTATTTGTTTTAATAAAGAAGCTTATACTTTAGCTCCTACTCAATCATTACTTCAAAAATGGTTAAGAGAAGTACATAATATTGATATAATAATTGAGCCTAATCAAGACAGTAATGGTAATAAATATTATTGCTGGAGAGGTAGACAAAACATGTTTTCTTCTACAATTGGTAACGTTGCTAATTATTATGAAGAAGCTCTTGAACAAGGTTTACAAGAAGGACTTAAATTAATAAAGAAATGAAACTAACGTTTTATGTAACCTGTCTTAATCCTACATTAACATTGACTAAAGGCAAGAATTATCAGATCTTTGAAGAAAAAGATAGATATGTCCAAATTGTTAATGATAATGATAATAAGATTTGGTTATTAAAAAATAGATTTTCTGCTATATTTACAATTGAAGAAAAGAATATGAAGAAAAGAGTTATTTGTACTAATAAAGGAAACTTTAAAAGAATTGAAATTGGAAAAGAATATTTAGTTGAAAAAGAAACTAAAGATTTTTTTTATATCAGAAATGAAAAGAACGATATATTACTTAAGTATAATAAAAAATATTTTAAGGAGATTATCGAAATTCCAGAACCAGTTTCTGTTAAAATAATTTGTATTTACCCAGTACAAGGAGAATTATCTTTTAAAAAGGAATACGAATTTACTGATTCAGAAATAAAAGATCATATAATGATTTTAAAGAATGATCAAGGAGAAAAAAAGAGTTATTTAACGAAACGTTTTAAATTTTAAAAATAAAAAACTATGATCAATATTTTAGTATATGGAACATTGAGAAAAGGGGGAACCTTACATCATATAATGGAACATATTGGAGCAAAACTAATAAAAGTTAAAACTATTTTAGGTTTTGAAATGTATAATATGGGCTGGTATCCAGCAGTCATTAAAAAAGAAAACTCTATTATAGAGGTAGAAGAATATCAAATAAAAAATGATGATCTAAAAATACTTGATAGAGTTGAAGGGTATCCTAATCTTTATCAACGTTGTAATGTAGATAATGATCATACTCTTATTTATTATTTTGAAGATTCAAGTAAAGTTGAAGAGAGAGAATTAATTGTAAATGGAAAATGGAAAATTTAAATTATGGAAGAACTAATATTAAATATTTTCTCAATATTTGTAATTGTAAACGTTTTTTTATTACCTTTGCAAAAAAAATCAAACTTACTGTTTTGCGGTATGGTTGGTTTTTCTGGGGTTGAAAACTTTGATTCAGATAAGATCAAAATTTTACTCCTTGCTAATATGACTAGAGGAATTCATTCTACTGGTATGTATAATAATGGCAAAATAATAAAAGAAACTGGAGATGCCATAGATTTCTTACATTTACATAAACTTGTACCCGAAACTATGTTTTTTGGTCATGATAGGTTTGCAACTATTGGTGCTAAAGATGCTGATAACGCTCATCCTTTTGAATTTGGTGATATTGTTGGACAACATAATGGTACTTTAAAGAATCATTGGGCTCTTTTAAGAGAACATGATTTAGAATATAAAGATTATGATGTTGATTCTCAGGTTCTCATTTCTCTTATTGATAAAGATCAAAAGAACTTAAGTGTATTACAAGAATTTGAAGGTGCTGCCGCTTTAATCTGGCATAATAAAAACTTTCCTAATAGGATTTATTGTTTTAGAAATATTGAAAGACCATTGTTTAGAGGTAAAATTAATAAAAATATGTATATTTCTTCAATTGAAGAAAGTCTTGATATTATAGGGTGTACAGATATTCAATCATTTAAAGAGAATTATGTATATGCTATTGAATCAGGAGAAATTTTATTAAAAGAATCTAAGCAAATCATTAAGAAAGTTTTAAAACCCGTTTCTTCATACAAAAAAAAAGAAGAAAGCATCACTCAACTTTCGGCTTCTTTCTATTCGGAAAAAACTGGTTCTCTTGATAAAACCTGTAAATGGATTCAAAGAAAATTTAATACGGCTGGTAACAGTCCTCATAAATTTATAATTGATGAATGGTATTTTATTAAGAAAATAATTTCAAATCAATATTGTGTAATAATTGACGAGGAAGAAAAAGAATGTACAATGGAAACGTATGCCTTTACAGTTATTGAAGATTTAAATGTAAATGGACTTGTAAAAGTCGCTGTAAGTGATGGAACGTTTTTTGAAAAAGGCGAAACTGTATATTTAAGAGGATTAGAATTTTCTAAAGAAAGTAACAATCAAACTATCGCAGTAATAGAAAAGTTAACAGAAGAGAAGAGCGTTTACACTTGGCCTTCTAAATATTTAAGAAATATGACTGAATCAGAAAAAGTACAATATGTGAAATCTAATAAAAAACTTAATATTCAAGAAGAGGTCGATGATGAAATGACTACTCAAGAAGCTTTGGCTTGGCGATTTGAAAATGAAGACTCAAATAAAGATGAAAATGGTAATAGATTAGGCGGATTAATGATTAATGTTGGATCTGTTTATGAATCTTTTATACAAATTCGTCAGGAACTTGATGATATTAGAATTCAACTTGTTAACTTTAAGAAAACAACCAGCAATTTTCATAATTTAAAAAACATAGAAATTGATCTTGAAAAAGTTTTTGACTTAGCTGAAAATGAAGTAGAAAATTTATTTGATAGATTATATGAAATGTATAACGATACAATTGAAGAGGCTGATTTTGAAGAAATAATAGATAAATAATTATGCCAGAACTTAATATTAATCCGGGTGGATGGGCTCCTTTTGATATAGGAGATCAACCTGAGCCAGTAAAAGTTAAAACACGAAGGAAAAGTAGTAAAGACACACAAATAGATCCTGATTTAGTTTATTTCGATATTTATACAAATAAGGTTATACCTTCAGAATATGTATTTCGTATGAGAGAAGGAGTTTGTGATAAAAGAACACTTGTTTTAACTCCATATAATGTATTTATAAGTATTTTTTCTTCAAATACAGTAAGAAGTTCTGTAGAAAACGGATTTGTTGATATTCGTGAATGCGAAAAAATTATAATTGGATTTAATGATAACACAAAGAGTTATATTTTTGATTATTATTTTAAGCAAAGTATACGTTTCCCTAGAGCTAAAATCTCTGGGGGAACTTATTATGTTTTAAACCCAGAAATTGCTATTAAAATAGGATTATTAGAAAGTATTTATGATGGAATTTTTTATCAAAAAGGTTTCTGGAATCCATCTACTGAACCTATTAAATATCACGATTTTGAGTATCCAAATATTACATCTTCTACAAAAGACTTAATCAAATATGGAATTAAATCACCTACTAATGTTATAACTGAAAATAAGAATTACTCTTTTGGAGTTGAAATTGAAACTGCGGCAGGATATATTCCTTCTTATGTTGCGGCTAACTTAAACATGAAAAGTGTTTATGATGGGTCTATTCGTGATAATCAGGGGAATAAACATGTTGGAGGTGAATATGTAACAGGTGTTTTATTTGGAGATAATGGTTTACGGCATCTCAATAAGATAGTTACAGAGTTATCACAAAGATGTTCTATTAACAACACTTGTTCTGTTCATGTTCATGTTGGAAATTTATCTTTTAATAAAGAAACTATAGTTTTGTTATGGAAAACATGCCAAGCAGTTGAATCTGAATTGTTTGCCATGTTACCTACTTCAAGATCAACAAGCCTTTATTGTAATAAAATGAAGCAACTTCCAATTAAGTTCAATAAAAAAGGATATAGTTATGATGTTTTAATTGATGAATATTACAAAAAGATATTCAAGATCATTTCACTTGGGAAAGAACCATGTAAAACTATTAATAAAGAATTTAATCATCCAGCAGGTCATAGTTGTGGATATGATACATCTACTCCTAGATATTGGTGGATTAATTTTATTCCTGCAATGTTTAATTTAAAAGGAAAAGGGAATTATACCATTGAGTTTAGACCACATTCTGCTACATTAAACTTTATAAAGATTAAAAATTGGATTCTTATAGTTTTAGGAATAGTTAGTTTTGTTGAAAATCATCAAAAATTTATTATTAATAATGATAAAATTACTCTTCGTGATATTATAAAATTAACATATCCAAATAAACATGAATATTTAATGGAATACATCAATAAACGAACAGAATTTTTTTCAGTTAGAGGTAATAATTCTTTAAGTGAAAAAAGCGAATACGAGCCAATTTCTAATCAAAATTCTTCTATTACAACATTAAAAGAAACATTATGGGGGTAATAATAATTAAAAACAAATATATTTCTTCAGAAGATTTTAAAGCACGAATAATTAAGTTAAAAAATAATTTTTATGCACAGAAAAAGACTGAATTTTCTTTAACTATATGTAAAAATTTTAATGGAAATATTGAACTTAATGATATTTGTAATGTTAAAGAAGTAAGTGATCATTTAGCTACAGCAGAAATATATGATGTTGATTATGCAATTTGTTATTTAGGTTACTCTTTAGTAGAAAAAAGTTCGTTTAATATGTTTATGCCTTTGAGGTTTACTGAAAAATCTGGATATTTTGTCTATGATAAAGAAGGAGATATTTTTATTTATTTAGAAGGTTTAGCTCAGGAAACTTCAGTTTCTTTAGAAAAGAAAAGAGTTGAGACAATTAAATTTATTATAGATAATATTTTAAATCATAAAAACTATGAAAGTTATAAGTTAAATGGATTTAAAGGATTGTTTATTAAAACAGCTTTATTTTCTTGTTTAAAGATTGTAATAGGTAATTCTAAAGATGTATATATAAGTGATGTTAATAACTTTTACAAAGATGAGAATATTTTATTTTCATCAAAAACAATAGTTAAATATATTGCTAATAAAGTAAATCCAGAATCAGTTTTTAAAAAAGAAATTGCAGAAGAACGAAAATTCTCACCCACGTTAACCGATTCTGAAGAAAAGAAAGTTAATTTTCTTTTAATAAAGAATAAAATTTATTTTATAAAAAAAGGAGGATATAGTAATGAACAATACGTAATTAAAAATATCTTTGGTGATTATTTTGTCACTTTAGAATCAAGAAAAACAAAAATCACTAGTAACACTACCCAATATGAGCTTGTAAATCATTATAATGTGTTTTGGATAAATGAACTATATGGAAAATCAATATGAAAAAGTTACAGTTATTAAACGTGAAGATGTTATTGATTGTCTTGATTTAATTAGCGAATATTACTCACTTGATGTATTTGGATCGTCAACAGATTATTTACAAGATCTATTACATCATGAATTTTCGATTATAGTCCCTATTTTAG
>Ga0172380_10000322_pt1 | contig 96846 bp, 76 predicted proteins | sample Leawe162metaG_FD_119747 | JGI IMG/M metagenome (GOLD analysis project Ga0172380, IMG submission 119747) | Leachate microbial communities from a municipal landfill in Southern Ontario, Canada - Leachate well 162 metaG | ecosystem: Engineered > Solid waste > Landfill > Unclassified | place...
AAAAATAATAAATATTGGAATTATAGTTCCAGAAGACTTAAAACATCTAGATGAGGATAGCAAAAATTCAAATGAAACCTTTTAATTTAAAGAAAAAGTCAAGTGAGACACTTAATATATACCGAGATGAAGAAGGAAGATATACGTTTAGCTACTCTGAAAAAGATGACGAAATTATTATAGAATCAATTGAAATACCAAATATTTTTGGAAAAGATCTTATGACAGTTATTGGGATTATTTCAGATTTAAATTTAGAATTAGAATTTTTATACAAGAATGTGTATGAGAGATAATTTTAATGCCGAAAATATTAAATGTACCTAAAAGCAAACAAAAATATTCTTGGGATTGTGGTCCACATACATTTATATCTATAATTAAAGCATTAAAAAATACGGTCCCTTCTGAAAACGAAATTATTAAAAATTTAAATGCAGATAAAAAGACTGGAACTGATCCGTTAAATTATATTGAAGCACTAAATAAAGAAAATATAAAAAGTCATTTAATGGAGAACCCAGATATAGAAAAAATAAAGAAAGCAATTATATCAGGAAATCCTGTTGCTTTAATTGTTCAAGCCTATTCTGATTCAAAGGAAGAAGTAATAAATTTAAAATCAGGACATTGGGTTGTATTGGTTGGAAGTGATAAAGATTATTTGTATTTCATAGATCCTTTAAGTAAGAGTGGAATTACAAAAATAAAAGAAAGTGATTTTCTTTATAGATGGAAAAACATAGTAAAAAAAAATCAACCTGAAAAAAGAACAGCAATAGTTATTGACTATAAAATAGATAAAATAATAAAAATAAAAAACGACATAGATTTAATGCCAATGTCTTTGGGAACAAATAAAATGAATTATTGGTATAAAAAAGCTTCACAAGAAGAAAACATTATTGAAAAGCTTGAAAATGATGATTATAAAAGTCATGAAGAATTAATTTCAGATCTTGAAAATTCTGTTTTAATCTGGAGAGAGGTAAGGTTAAAAAACGAAAATATTGTAATTTTATCTACTGATGGTAAAAAAGAATATGTTGCTATAGTCCATGATGGTTATAATGATTTTGATGATATTTTTGATTGGTTTTATGGTATTTCTGATATTGACATATATAATTATGTAGACTATCTTGAAGAAAATGATTTTTGGGAAGGCGTATCTGAAGGGTATTTTCTTTATCATGCTACAGACTGTAAGAATATTGAAAGTATAAAAGAAAAGGGACTTATTGTTGATTGCAAGACTAGAGCAATTACCAATAGAAACATGCCTTGTGCTGTTTTTTCGCACCCAAACGATACTTCGTTAGATTCATATGGGGATTGTGTTATTGGTATAAATGTTGGGCTAATGAAAAAAGACGGTTATATGCCAAAAACAATGAAAGAAAATGGTATGGAAGAGGCAGAAGTAAGAGAAATTTTGGCTCATAAACTAGGAATTGAAGATTTCGATATTTATGATGAACTAAATAAAGGTATGTCTCAAGGTTTAGATCCAGAAACAATAGCCTTTCTTGGTAATATTCCTCCAAAGTATTTAATATTTCCAGAAAATATAAAAGCAAACAAAAGTTCTTCAATTAAAATAGCAACAAAAATGACACAAGAAGATTTTATAAAACAATTCAATGATTTTCAGAAAAAAATAAATAAAGTTTTTGAAAAGTATTCATATATAAATCCAGAATATATTAAAGAATACAAAGAAGACTTTTTTAAAAATCTAAATAGATTTATTGAACATTATGACTATACTTCGTTAGATTTAGATGAGTTAATGAAAATTTTAGATGATATTTCTTATGCCTATAAAAATGCTGGATGGATCATGGATTCCGCATTTTCAAAGAAACAAGAAACAAAAAATATTTCTAATCTTAAAGATTTTAGATCTGAAGTTTATTATCTTGTTATGCAGTTTAAAAAAGGATTTTTAGAAAATAAAAATCCAGAAGGAAGGCTGGATGTTTTACAAGAAGTTTTTGATTTAGTAGATTATTCGCTAGATGAATTATCTTTAAAGTATAAGAATTATAGTGAAATTATAAAAAAAGCTGTTTCTATATGGTCTGAAGCTAAAACAAAAATAGCAGAACAAATCTTTCAGTCTCCGAATAGACTTTTCAACTACGTAAGGCATTTTATATCTAAAATTGAAGATTTAGATACTGAAACATCTGATATAGATTTTAACTCTGAAATAAACATAAAAGAGCATTATTATGATGGAATTTGTCCAGATTGTGGTATGGAAATTCCAGAAAACTCAAAAGTAAATGATTCTTGTAAAGATTGTGGTCATGTTTTTAATTTAGAATATGAATTAACAGAAGAAGATTTAGATAGGCTTGAAGATTCTATAGATAAAGAGTTTAGAGAAGATCTATATAGGTTGGGATATAATTCTCTTAGAAAATTAGAAAAATTTCTTAATATTGAAAAAACAAAAGAGTTTGAACACTATGAGGGATTTGAAGATTTTGGAAATAATATATTTTTAAATAATAAAAGTTGGTATAAGTTATCTCAAAATGAAGATCACATTAATATAAATTTTGATCCAAGCGGAACTGGAAGCACTCCAAATAATCTAAATATAGAATATCTTGGATTTACAAAATATCTTACCCCAAATGAATTTTTATCTAATGCTGCACCATTACAGGAAGTTAATGAAAAAACAATACAATACTTTATTGATAAATATAAAAATGGAGAACCAATTAGCAATCCAACATTTTATGCGATATACGACGAAGATAAAAATGTTTTAGAAATAACAGGACATGAAGGAAGGCATAGAATGGAAGCCTTAAGGAGAGTTTCTCCTAATGAAAAAGTTCCTGTTCATATTTTTCCACAAGGTTTAAGGGCAAGACATTTTGTTGATAAAAATGTTAATGAAATTAGTTTTGTTCCAGAAAAATATTCAGAAAAAAAATATAGCGGTAAAAACTTTATTAAAAATTCAGCTAATATTGGTGAGCAAATAGATTTATTTGAAAATGATGTCGAACTATCACCATTTACTTTGTTAAATGGTTATTTTAAAATTCTTGAAGAAATAAAGCCATATTTAGATGAATCCGTTTTCGTTCATTTTGATCAAACAAATATAGATGAAATGGTTCAAGAGGAAATGGAAAGTCAAGGCAATGATTATGCAAACAATTATTTGGAAAATTATGACGATATATATGGACAACTAATACATTCATTAAGAGATCAAGGTTATTTTGATGAAAAAGAAAATACTTATAAATCACTATTACAAGAAATCTCCAATAAAATAAAAGTAAAGTCCATGGAGATTTTGTCTTTAGAGCCATTTTCCAAACTGGTAATAGATAAAATAAATAATAATGACTTTTTTTTAACAAAGATTTTAAACAAAGAAATATTTGATGACAATGAAAATTATTTTAAAAATAATGAAGATGTTGATATTTTAAAAAATATATATTTAAATGGTGATTTTAATTCTATTTGTTCTCAGTATGTTGATATTAATTATTTAATTGATAATTTCCCTTCAATTTTTGATTATTATTCTTATCGTGGACTAGAAAAGGGTCCTGGATATGAAACCCTTATACCAATACTAAACGAATATGATGATTCAAACTTTTCAATTGAAGAAGAAGATTTAGTGGATCTTATTCCATATCAAAGTAAAATAGAGTGGATATTGGAAGAATATAATGATCAAATTTTAGAGTCTATTCAAGAGGGAACATATTATAGTCTTAAAGAAAGTTATAGTGAAATGGCAAGGAAGCTTGGTGTTGGTAAAAATGAAAAAGACCTTGAAAATTTTACAATATTAGATTTGTTTGTAAATGCTGGAATAAACATAATAGAAGATCCTGAAAATCCAGAAGGATCTTATAGTGATTCTTTTATTGAAGAACTTAAGGGAGGGGTATCATATTTGTATGAATTTTTTAAAGACAATAAAGACGAAAGTGTTGATTTTTCAGAAAATTGCCTTTATCTTTTAAAACAAATGCAAGAAGTTTCTGTTTCTATTGTTATTTCAGGTTTAAATTTAGATTATGATTTTTATAAAGACAACGTGTTGTCAATGTTTAAAAACCAACTAAAACTTACTTATCCTGGATCTTTTGAACTAAATTTTGCAAAATTTATTATGGAAATGTGTCATGAGTACGCTGAGATAAGAGACGAAAAAAAAGAAGAAAAAGATGAGATTTTAGAAACATATCATTTAAATATTTCTAAAAAAGACGAGTTACTTTCCAGAATTTCAATAACAAAATCTGAAATATCTTCATTAGAGGACTTAAAAAAAACAGGGAATATTTCAATAGTAGATTATGAAAAAAGAAATAGTGAACTAGAAAATAAAATGGAGAAAGAAAATAGAAGGCTAGAGACTCTTGAATATGATATAAAAAAAATACAAGAAAAGCTTCAGGTTGCACAAGAAAATATTCCAGAGTTTCTAAATTTAAGAAATTGTAATGTTGCAAAAATTCTTATGAACAAAATTGCAGTATTATTAGAGAATAAAGATAAAGATAGTTTTTTCCCTAAATTTTGCTATATAACTAATCAAAATGTTAATAGAAATGTAAAAAAGAATTGGATTGCAAAAAACGCAATACCATTTCTAGAAACATATCTTAATACTACACCAAACCCAAATGGAAGCATACAAATTCTTTATCAAAAAATGGGACCACTAGCTGGAACTGATAGAGAAACAATTCCTCAAAATGTTGCTGCTGGTAAAAATTATGTTTTAAAATGGCTTTCTTCTAGAGTTTTTGATTCTGGTGAAGAAATACACAATTGCATTCAACCGTTTTTTGACCACACAATTATGGGACAACAATTTTTAGGAAAGTTTTTAGAAGATGAGTTTTTAGGAGAAAGAAATTCAAATACAATAAATTTAGTTTTACGAGCAAGAAAAGATCTCATTGAAAAAAAACATTTAATTCCTGGGGAAAAAAATCCACCTTCAGAAGTTTTATGGAGTCCAAGTAAAAAAATTGAGAACTATATTGTTCCCGATAAAAAAAGGGATATTCTTGCATATCATGAATATTCATTGGCATTATTGTATGGAGGTGTTGGAACTGGAGATACATTGGGAATGTTTTCAGTAGAACTTTTAAAGGAAGGCTACTCAAATAAAGCTATAGAACATTTTTTGTCTAAAATTAATTTTGAAAAAGGACAAAATATAACTCCATATAGTTCAAATCATGGAAATTTTGATTTCGTTATTACTTCAAAACTAGATCCCATAAATGTTGTTGCTGGAGATAAAACAAATTGCTGCTTTTCAATTGGAGATGCAGCAGAAAGTTCACTAGTAGATGCTTTTACAAATCCTGATTCCGGATTTTTAATAGTTTATATTGCAGGAACAAAAACGCTAGTGGCACAATCATGGATAAGATTAAATTATGATTCAGAAAAAACGCCTTCCTTATACTTAGACAATATTGAGACTGTATCTAAATACAAATTTTCTACAGACTTAACAAAATGTTTTAAGTTGTTTGCAGAAAAAATTAAAAAAGATAGAAATTATAAAAATGTTTATGTTGGTAAAAATCTTTCTAAAATAATCTTTCATTCTCCGGCAATACGACCAAATGATATTCCTCGCTTTCCCGGGGCAAAGTCCGGAATATACTCAGATTTATCTACAGGTGCTTGGATTATTGCAAATAAAAAAACTGATAAAAATTGGTATAAGATTTCTGGAGTAGAAGATTTTGTTTCTGGCATTCAAAATTATGACATAAATGAAGTAATTGAAAAATATCCAAATGAAAGCGAATTAAATGAAGAGCAAAAAAGAAATATTAGAAGTATCTCTTTTTCTACAAATTATGGGTCTTCTAAGTCTAAAACAAAATTATTTTTAAAATATCCACAATATACATATTATTCTCTTTATGTTTTAGAACAGTATTTTTTAGGATATAACCCTGAAGAAAAAGAAATTTTATTAATTTGGAATAAAATGGATAAAGAGAAAGATCAGAATATACCAGATAGTTTGCCTGCTTATATTTATAACGATATAGCAAAAAATTATACTAATATGATTTCAACAGAGTTCGCAACCAATGTATTTAGAAACAAGACTAAATATCCCGGGGCTTTAATCTATGCATGTGCAAAAAAATTTCCAGACTTGTACAAATGTTTAAACTCTAATAATCCAGACACTGTTTTAGACTCTTTATTAAAAAAGATTGAGTTTCCAAATGAAAAAAACATTGAAGAATCAATAGAAATAACAAGAAATATGGTTAGACCTTTAAATAATATAGACGGAACCGTTCTTTCAGAGGAAGAATATAAAAAAGAAAAAGAAATAAAAAATCAAAATCAAAAATATTTTATTGATTTTTTTGTAGAATTAAACAAAGAAGAAAAAAAATTATTTAATATTTTAAAAAGAGATAGTGAAAGTAATTTTACATCAATTTATTCAAGTAGTTCTTATTGGAATATTTCTTTAGATTCAGCAAATCTTTATCTTCTTTTAGATAAGGTTTTAGATAGTTATAAAAACAAAAATAATTATATTGACAAAGATTCTGGATTTAGAGTTTATAATTTTACAATTAAAGAAAAGCAATTATCATATATTTCTTTTTGTGGAAATTTAATTTCAAAAGAAATTTTAGAAAATATAATTAAATCTTTAGGGTCTGTAACAAAAAAAGAATCCGAATTTAGCATCAGTAAATATGACTTTAATATTTATTTAAATGGAGAAAAAAAAGAAGTTTCAATTAATAGTGAACATATTTCATCCCCAGATAATTGTTTTAGAAGGGATCGTTCAAATACAAATTTAAGTGGGTTTATATTACAAAGTTTTCCATTATACGAAGAATTATATATGGATATTTTTAATAAAAAATATAAAAATATTATAGATGAAACTGCTAATGAAAATGATTTTGTTTTACTGAAAACAGATCCATTATTTTATTTACTAGGAGAATTAGCAGGAAATGAAGCATCATATATTTTCGTTAATAGACATAAAGTTATTGATAGAGAAACATATAATAAAATATCTAATCCATTTTCCTATAGTGTTACTACTAATGATTTTCTTGAGTTATATAAAAAAATAATTTCTAAAATTCCACAAAATATTAGGAAGTCTTTTGAAAAGCAAAATATTGAACATCTGTTTAATTTTAAAATAAACGATCCATTAAAAAGTAATACTTGGACCTATTTGTGCTCTGGTGTTTTTTCACCTGAATTTATTCAATCTTTAATCGAAAAATGGCCAGAAGATGCAAGAAAGGTAAGAAATTTAATTAAGTCTAATTCTAGTGAAGAAGTAAATAATGAACTAAAAGAAAAGATTGATATTTTTTCAGATAAAAAATTAAAAAATTTAAACAAAGATATTTCAGAATTTTTACTTGGTCAAAATAATTCAAAATTATTCCATGTTTCAGATTTTCCTGAACTAAAAGAATTTTCTACAGATTTTTTAAACTTTTTTTTAAAAAACAACGATAAAGAAACATACAACTATCAAGAAAGTGTAAATGAAACTAAACTTCAATCAGCTTTAAAAAACTTGGAAAAAATAGAAATATATATAGTGGATAGCCATAACTTAATAGAACAGTTTGGTGAAGAACAATTGAGAGGCTATAGAATTCATCCTGAAAATATTTCTGGATTTTATTCTGGTCCATATAATATTTTCCAAAAACCAAATCCTATTATAGTTATTTTTTCTGATAATACAAGTTCTGCTGAGGATATATGTGAATCTGTTTCAGAGATATTGGGAATGAGACCTATTGGCTCAACTGGTTTAAATCTAAGAAAAGAACAAACACTATGGCATGAAACAACTCATGGTTTAATAGATTTAGCAATTGGAGATATTGAAAAGGAAAGAAATTATTATGAAAACACAACAACATGGCTTTCTGATATTGAAGAAGTTTTAACAATTTCTTATGGCAATTTAGACTATATAAAAAATAGAGTTTCTGAAATGGTTGAAAGAACATTTCCTAAAGACAAAAAAATGATAGAAGGGTTTATCGAAAATCTAAAAAAAGATTTAATAAAAGAATTCCCATTGGAATTTTACGGTGTTTATTCAGAAAAAGCAAAAATAGAAATAGACGAATACGTAAAAGAAGAATTACCAGAAATTCTTTCAAAAGAAAATATGGACTCCTTAAAACAATCAATTGTTTCTATGTTTTCAAAATTCTTTTTATCAAAGATGTTAGTCCAAAAATTTGACTCTATTAATAGTATAGGTGATGATAGAAATAAACTAAAGTTCCCTTCTGATAAAATAGTTCCAGAAGTAAATGAAGAACCTTATGTGCAAAATAAAAAAGATGAATTTATTTTAGAATTAGAAAAAAGAAGCGATTACCAAGACTTTATAAATAAAGTAAAAGAAAGAATAAAAGGCATTACCTTTAGCAAAAACAAAGATACTATGTATGAATATAAATCATATATAAATAATACTAAAAACAATATGAGTCCTATTTTTACTATTTATGATCTGATTAGATTTATATATGATCAAAACTTTTACAGTTTAAGTGATGTTGATGTAAATAAAATAAATCCATATTTTGAAGATATTATACCAGAATCACTACTTAATGATATAACTGAATATGTAATAATAGAAAAAGAAAAACTTAATATACCCTTAAATATTCAGGAACCTGAAATTACATCAGAAGAGGCTGAAGATTTGGGAAATATGATTTATGACACAAGAGAAAATATTGGAAAAGGATGGGAATGGTTAGCTTTTAATGAAAATAAATTGTATAAAAAAGCTAAAACAAATTGGTATAAAATTTCTCAACATACAAATACATTGGTTTGTATAGATATACAAGAAGAATGGAAAGAATATTTTTCAAACATTGATATGTGTGATTTTTTTAAATTTATTAATAGTTATGATAAAACTATTTACGTAGTAGATTCTTTGGCTTCAGGAATTGACTTTTATAGCGATTATAAAGCAAAACTTCCAAAAGATTTGGCATTTCAATTCTATAACAATAGCAATGAAGACAAAAATAATGACGAATTTGATTTTGATAGTTTGTATGAATATGGAGAATGTCCAGTTTCTCCTAAAATAGATTTTCAGATAAAAAACTATGGAGGAATACTAAGAGAGGCTATTGATGCTGGCATGGACAATGAAGTAAAGTTTATGCTTAAATCTATTATAAACAAAGATATAAATGAAGAAAAGTTAGATTATATAGAAGAAACAATTAAAGAACTTGATAAACATACTGGAATTGATTATTGGGAAAAAGAATTTGACTTTCTAGAAGCAGATCAATTGGCACAAAAAATTTATGAAAAATTTTCTTATCATTCCTCAGAACTTATCCAAGGTATTCCTAATGATTTTTGGAAAAGCTTAGGCTCTATAGATATTTGTGGTGGTGGAATTAATGAATGTTTAGCGGAAGTTACTGCTGCATTAGATATCCTTGATGTTCAATATAATATTATTAATAAATATACTTATGGAAGCAATGAAAAGTTTTATAAAAACTCATTGGCCAAAACTTTGACAAACAATGATTTGTCCATTACAGTACCTAATTATAGAAAGGAAAGTAAAATGCTTACTTTTGCTCAAATGGCAGATGGTGGTAAGGCGTATAATACAGACCTACAAATAGATCTTCCGCCTACGTTAAACAATATTCTAAATACTTTAAAACAAAACAATTCATACGGATTGCTTGTTGGTGGTGCTGTCCGAGATAAATTTCTTGGTCTAGAACCAAAAGATTTAGATATAGAAGTTTATGGCATAAGCTATGAACAGCTTTTTAAAATCTTAAGTAAATTTGATAGAAAAAATTCTCCAGATGTTGTTGGTAAATCATTTGGGATAATAAAAATAACAGATAACGAAGGTAATGACTATGATTTTTCAATTCCAAGAAGAGAATCAAAAACAGGAGTTGGACATCAGGGATTTTCTGTAGAGTTTGATCCTAATATTACTCCAAAGGAAGCTGCTGCAAGAAGAGACTTTACTATAAACTCTTTGTCGTACGATCCTTTGACACATCAGGTTTTTGATTATTTTGGTGGTGTAGATGATATACAAAATAAAATTCTTAAAGCTACTTCTCCTGCATTTGCCGAAGATTCACTAAGGGCATTAAGAGGGATGCAGTTTGCCGGAAGATTTGGCTTTTCTTTAGAAGATCAAACAGCAGAAATGATAAGGGGTTTAATAAGCGATTATCCGTCTCTAGCTAAAGAACGTGTTTCTGGTGAATGGATGAAGTTTTTTACAAAGAGTAATCATCCCGGAAAAGCTTTAGAATTTTTAATTAAAAGTGGTTGGATAAAATTATATCCAGAAATAAATGCCTTTATTCCAGACAAATATGAAGAACAATTGTTAGAAGAAATAAAGTCAGATAATTATCCGGGTATTTCTGGACATAAAAGTATAAGGCAAGAGTTTGAATGGCATCCCGAAGGGTCTGTTTTACTTCACACAATTTATGTTTTAGAAGCTTCTGCAAAAATTGCTGACGAACAAAACATAAAGGGTGAAGACAGGGCTGTTATTTTAATGTCAGCATTATGTCACGATTTAGGTAAAGCTACACATACAAAAATAGAAAATAAAAAAGGAATACAAAGAGTAACTTCTCCGGGACATGAAGAGGCTAGTGTTCCTTTAGCTAAAACATTTTTAGAAAGTGTTGGAATCAAAAAAAATCTTATTGACAGAGTTTTGCCATTAGTAGGAAATCATATGCAGCATATAACATATGATTCAAAATCTAAAAACGGAAATGTCAGACAAATTGCTGAAAGAATTTTTCCGGCTACAATAAGAGAATTAGAGTTAGTAATAAGATCAGATATGGGAGGAAGACCTCCATTACCCGGTGGGTTACCTCCAGAAGCAGAGCAAATGGTTTCTGACGCTAGAGAACATGGTGTTTATGAAGGTAAATATCAAAACCTAATTCAAGGAAGAGATTTGATTGAAGAGTTTAATCTTAAGCCCGGAATAATTATGGGGGAAACATTAAAATTTGTTAGACAAAAAATGTTAGAGGGTTTGGTTTCCAGTCGTGAAGAAGCACTTATTGTTGCTGATGATTTTTTGAAGAGAAAACAAAATTTTATTAACGGTAAAGATGTTTTAGAGGTAATGGAAACAGATAAAGGGGGACCGTTTGTAAAAGAAATATTAGATTTGGCATGGGAACAACAAAAAAATGGGACACTAAAGACAAGAGAAGAATCAATTAACTGGTTAATTGGATATGTTAAAGGTAATCTAGAAATAAAACCAGAAACAAACAACAACATTATTTCAGAGGAATAATTATGAATAACCCATTTTATAAGAAATCTTCAAAAAAAATTGCGGGTCCTTTTAACTTAAAAAATATTGATCAAAGAACTGAAAGAAGATATTATCAAACAACCTTAAAAGATCCTGTTAGTAGTATTTATATTCCTGAATATGATACAACTTATAATAGTGGAGAATATCTTGATACAAGAAGAAACTATTTCAAAATAATAGGTATAAAAGAAGACTCTTCAGATGTTAATAATTCTATTTTTGAGCTTCAAGAATATGATCCTTTTGAAGGCAAAACTGTTGGATCTATTGTAAGCAGAAAATTCTATCAGATAAATGGTTATGAGATAAGAAGTGAAGAGGAAATGAAATTAATTTCAGAATCTTTGAAAAAAGGTAAGTCTAATAAAAGTGTAAATAGTAGATTTTAAAATTTTCTATTATTTTCTATTCTTTGTTTTGATTCTTCAATTTCTTCAAACTTTATATTAAAAATAGCTTCAATACATTTAGTTGCATCTTCCATGTCTTCTATTATAAATTGATGGTTTTTCAAAGGCGTAAATGAAGTTTTAAATAGTTCTAGCAAAAATTTAATACTTACTATTTGATCGGCTATCCTTTCTAGTTCTACTTGAATTTCTCTATTGTTGACATTTAGCATTTTGTCTTGTTCGTCTAGTTGTTTCGCTATTTCACGAACTATTACAGGATTTGTTATTGATATTTTTTCAATAAGCATTTTAGTCTCCAATAAAAAGGAGGAGGCACTGCCTCCTCCCAATTATTTCTATTTTAAATTAAACTGTTATTCTATTTGAATCTTTTTCCTACTCTTTTCTTTCTTCTTTTCTTCAAAACTAAATGGAATCTTAATTTCAAGAATTCCATCCTTAGCGGTACTTTCAATTTTATCTATATCTTTAATGTTTTCAAATGAAACTGGAATTCTTCTTTCAAAGTTTGATTTCTTAACTTCTGAATAAAAAATTTCTTCGTTATTTTGACCTTCACTTGATTCTTTTTCCCCACTAACAATTAATGCTTGTTGCTCGTGATCATATTCTAAAGAAATTTTATTCTTGTCATATCCACTAATATGAAGTTTTAGTATGAGAATATCTTTTTCAAGATCTCTTAAAATTTCAAGACATGGAAATTTTGAGTTAGTTTGATATATTTCTTTTAATCTTGGTTTAAATCTAGGGCTTAATAGTTCATCTGCCAATTGATCTAAAGCATTAAGAACGTCATTTTCTCCAAACAAGGGGCTTGTAATACTTCTAAATGGAGATGTGGCTTTTATTGAAAAAAACTCACTAGGAACTACACTACCTACACTACCTACACTACGACTACTGTTACGGTTTGTCATGGTCCGTACCTCCGAATTTATTTTAGGCTCTTTCGACACCTATAACATACCAAATTGGTCATGTCTCTTTTTTATACGACAAGAAATATTTTGGCCAAAAAATTGATTTTTTATTTTTACCATAATCACAATAATCGTATCTTTTGTTGGAGAACAAATATGAGCGATAATATTAGAATGGTAATAGAAGACATTGTATCTTCTTATTTTGAAAAAATAAATTGGGAAAATATTGTAGGACCTGCTGTTTTAGAAAAAATAGAAGTTAAAACTAAAGCAGACTATAATTTTGTTAATGAAATTGTTGATAGCATTTCTATGGCTTTATCTGATAATGTTTCTGGAGAACAAATAACAGAAGAAATAATGGAACAAATTAAACTTAGAACAGTTTCTTTTGACCAAACACCTAATGTTGAAGAATCTGGAAATATGATTTGCTCTAAGTGTTACCGTCCGTTTGGAGTTTGGACATCAACCTCTGGAAATAGTTTCTCAGATCAAACAATAATTTCTAATGGAAAATCTATATTAATGATGGATGATTTCTAATGAATAAAAAAGAATATGTTTTTGATAGTGAAAACCCAGATAAATATCCATTTGGATATAGTGTAGTAAAACGTAAAGAAAGAGCCGGAATGGAATATGATTTATATATTCCAAACTTACCTCCTATAGGCAATTGGACAAGATCTGTTGCTATTTTTAATAGCAGATTTATTTTTGTATTAGAAAAATAATATTTTTGGCCGTTACCCTTGTCATTTGACTTCCATTGCAGTGAAATTTCCCTGCATGTGATTTGCTAATTTTAGTTTGTAAATTTAAAGGAGATCCAAAAAATGGATTTTAAAAAACTAACACGCTTTGTAGTTCCTGTTATTATTTTTGCAATTGTTCTTTTCAGTTTGCTTGCTGGCTCTTATCTTGTTGAAGAAGTAAGGGCTGGTGAATATCATATTGTTCAATATCCATCCGGCAAATTAGTGGCAAAGATGGAGCCGGGTTGGTATGGTCAATGGTTCGGAACGGTTACAAAATGGCCAAAAGCATTTACCCTTAACTTTGATCGGAATCCTGATACTACCGTTGATTCTCAGGCACAAAACGATATAGATATTACTGCAATTGAAGTTAGGTTTGCAGACGGAACTATTGCTCCAATTGAAGGTTCGTTAAGAGGAGAACTTCCACGAAGTCCGGAAATGGCAGTTGATCTTGTTTCTAAATTTGGATATAGATCAGTTCATGAACTTGTAGAAAATCTTGTAGCAAGACGAGTCCGTGTGTCTGTTAATAGTTCTGCAACAATGATGACCGCAATTGAATCTTCTTCAAGTCGAAGAAATGATTTCATTCAACATTCTTGGGATCAAATTCAAAACGGACTATATCATACTAATACAGTATCTCAAGTTGTAGAAGGACAAGTAAAACAAGAAGTTAAAGTGGCTAAAATTACAATAGGACCAGACGGGAATCCTATTCGTCAAAACGAAACAGGTGGATTGGATGACTTAGGTGTTGTTTTATCAAACTTTGAAATTAAGTCCTTTATTTATCCGTCAGAGTTAGAAAAACAAATTGCAAGTCAAAGAGATGCAATTATGGCTATTTCAGTGGCTAGAGCTAATGCAGAAAAGGCAAACGAAGAAGCCAAAACATCAGAAGCTCAAGGTAAAGCCAAAGTTATGACGGCTCAATATGAAGAAGAACAAATGAAAATTCGTGCTACAGTTAAAGCTGATCAAGAAAAAGCAGTTGCTTTAATTATGGCAGAAAAAGAAAAACAACAAGCCACAATTGCGGCACAAAAAAGAGTTGAAGTTGCAGAGCTTGAAAAGGAAGAGGCTGAAATTCAAGCACGTAGAGGTTTGGAAGTTGCAAAACTTAATAGGCAAGCCTCTGAAGAAGAATCCGCAAGAATTATTTCTCTTGGTGCAGCAGAAGCTAAAGCGAAACAAGCTGTTTTTAATGCAAATGGTGCATTAACAGAAAAACTTAAAGCTTGGACTGATGCACAAGTTGCTTGGGCGCAAGCATATGGTATTCGTAGAGTCCCCGGAATTGTTCTTGGAACAAAAACTGATGACGGAACCGAAACCCTAGACCTTCAAACAGCACTAAGTGTAAAGTTATTAAATGATCTTAATCTTGATCTTGGATTAAATTCAAATACTTCTCCAACAAACAACTAAGAGGCTGAGAAATGAAAATTTTGACTTCAAAAGACTTTGTGTTTAGCAATTTAAAAAAAGAAAATATTTCTGAAAATATTCTATCAGAAATTTCAACAAATTTCTTGGAAAAAATTGTTAGAGATATTTCGTATCCAAGACATTACACCGAAGAGTTTGAATCAAATAAAAAAGCCCGTAACTATATTGTAGAAGAATTAAAAAAGAATTCTTGGAATGTAAAACTTCATGACTATTGTGATAATATTATTGCCACATTACCACCTTCTGAAAATCTTTCTAATTCTTCTAGAATTATTGGAGCTACACATTATGATAGTGTTCCTAATTGCCCCGGGGCTGATGATAATGGTAGCGGAATAGCGGTTCTTTTGGCTGCTTCAAAAGTATTACCAAAAATGAATTTGAAAGTAAACCCAACTCTTATTTTCTTTAATCAAGAAGAAGATGGACTTTTGGGATCTTTTGAATTTGTAAAAAATAACAAAAAACAACTACGTGAAACAGTAAAGTCTGTGCATGTAATGGAAATGGTTGGTTATACATCTAACAAACAATTAACCCCAAAAGGATTTCCAGTAAGTATTGGAAATGTTGGTGATTTCTTGGGAATAGTTTCAAACAATAAATCAAATATTGAATTGCTAAATCTTCTTAAGAAAAACGCAATTTATTGCCCAAACCTTCTTTCAAAGGGAATCTATCTATCAGAGGGATTTGAAAGAGTATTTCAAGATGTAATTAGAAGTGATCATTATCCATTTTGGTTAGAAAAAATACCCGCCCTTATGTGGACAGATACTTCAAATTTTAGAAATTTTAATTATCATAAATCAACAGACACATCAGAAACTTTAGATTATGGTTTTATGCACGAGGTTACAAAATTATTTGTTTCTTTATTTATAGAATAGGAAAAATAAAATGTCTCTTAACAAAACAGATAGTGGCGTTTTTTACTTTGGGGTTCTTCCAGAAGAAGAAGTTTTAATTCAAGCTAGTCGTCATCTAGTTGATAACCGTTGTGTTTTTATGGGGTTAATGTCAGATTGTCACTTAGGGTATTCAACCCCAATAGGTGGAGTAGCTGTTTATAAAGATGTTATTTCTCCATCTGGAGTGGGATTTGATATTTCATGTATTGTCGAAGGATCAGAGGTTACTACAGGTTCTGGAGAACTTGTAAGGATTGAGGATATCTCCAAAGAGAATGTGGGACTTACTATGAAGTTGTCCGGATCTCTTGTTGAAACAAATATTACTGGTGTATCTTGCAAAGAAGTCGAAGAAATATTAGAGATAGAATTAGAAAATGGAGATTTTATAAGATTAACAGAAGATCATCTTCTTTTGACGGAATATGATGGCGTGAAATCTTGGCGGGAAGCAAATAGTTTTTCTATGGGAGACAGGATTATGGTCTCTCCTTATATTGGTTGTAAAGGGAAATTAACGAAACATCATATTTTCATGAGAATTTTGGGATATTTGATGGGAGATGGACATCTTCCAAGAGATAGCAATAGAAGCGTTTTTTATTCTTCTATTGATAAAGATGCTGATTCCATTGCAAAAGATATAGAAAAATATTATGAGTATCTTGTTCATCAACAAGATATACAAAAATCTATATCTGTAAATCCTAATGACATTCCATCTATAGATACAGTAAATGTTGGAATTTTTCGTAGGGACAAAAAAACTATTACAGGAAAAAACACAAGAGAAAATTGTGTTTATTTTTTTTCCAGTTATATTAGGAAAGAATTTGAACTTTACGGGTGTCCTGTTGGTAAAAAAGAGTTTGATATTTCAAGACTACATGAAATCTTTTCAAACCTTTCGTTGGTTGATAAGTCCAATTTCATCGGAGGGATTTTGGGCGCTGAAGCGGGATGTCCAAAAATTGGTAAGAATAATGTTTTTAACCCTTGGATAAAGATGGGAGGTATAAACGGAAGAGATTTCTTGGAATTTATCTCTTCTCTTCTTGAGGAATTCGATTTCGAATCTCATATTACTCTCTCAACTGAAGAAGATGGAGAAAAAAAAGCAACATATGTCCTCCAAATCATTGGAGGGATGGACGAGTTTGAAAGATTTTATAGAACTTTCAAATTTTTTTATTCTGATTATAAAGAGATAGAAAAGGCAAAAGTTCTTTCTTATATTTGGAGTAAAAAGAAAATAGTTAACAAAAAAATTGCAGCCAGAGAACTGTGTCGCTTTCTCAGGTCTCAAGGTTGCAAAGTGAATTCTTTGCATAAAGAAGCTTCTAAAATGCTTGGATATGAAGTAAATAAAAGATTTGCTCTAAGGTCCATTTATGAGGATTGCGGAGATCCAAGAATTAGTGAAGAAAAACCAATTATCAATACAAATGATCAAGGAATTTGGGTCAAGATTGTATCTATTAATAAACTTAAAGAAAAGACAAAAGTTTACGATATAGGAATTGACCATGTAGGTCATAACTTTATTGCAAATGGAGTAGTTGTGCATAACTGTGGGAATAAAGCTGTAAAGTTAAACATAAAGGGTGTTACTATAAGAAAAGATATAAAAAAAATAATTGAAGAAATATCGAAAAATATTTCATTTGGAGTAGGTAGATGCAATAACAAAAAAGTAGATCATGAATTGTTTGATGATCCTACTTGGAATTTAGATTGTATTAAAGAAATATCAAGAGGTGTTAACAAAAAAAATGATTTAAGAGATATGGCAATATCCCAATTGGGCACTATTGGTTCCGGAAATCACTATCTAGACCTGTTTGTAGACGAAAATGATGATGTATGGATTGGAGTTCATTTCGGATCTCGTGGACTTGGACATAAAATAGCAACATATTTTCTACATGAAGCTGGTGGAAAAGATGATATTAATGCCTATCCTACATTAATTAGTGTAAATAGCGACTTAGGACAAGAGTATATTTCTTGTATGAAGCTGGCTGGTAGATATGCCTATGCCGGAAGAGATTGGGTTTGTAATACTGTTGCAAATATACTTCGTGGTAAAATAATAGAAGAAGTACATAACAATCATAATTTTGCATTTGAAGAAACTCATTTTGGAGAAAGTTATTGGGTTATTAGAAAAGGTGCCACGCCTGCTTTTCCGGGTCAAAAAGGTTTTGTTGGCGGAAGCATGGGAGATAACAGCGTAATTATTGAGGGTGTAGACTCAGAAGAATCAAGACAATCATTTTATTCAACGGTACATGGCGCTGGTCGTGTTATGGGAAGAATGGAAGCTAAAGGAAAGTTTAAACAAAAAAAAGATTCTTCAGGGAAAAAAACCGGAGAATTTGAATGTGTAAGAGAACCTAAAGTAAAAAAAGAAGATATGCTAAAATGGATTAAAGAAAAGGGAGTTGAACTTTATGGTGCAGATGTTGATGAATCTCCATTTGTTTATAAAAGATTAAATGAAGTTCTTGGGTTTCATTCAAACACAATAAAAATCCTTCATGACTTACAACCAATTGCAGTAATGATGGCTGGTAACGAAAGAGATCCGTACAAAGATTGAAAAGTGGCCAAAATAGTATTGCGGTTCAAAATGGTTTGTCGTACATATATACCATAGTTGTTGAGCAAGAAAGTCTGTTCTTTGAAATTGTAGTAAGATTTTTACATTAGGTCGGACTGAGTTGATTATCCGCTCAGAGGTCCAAACGCAGGTTCGAATCCTGCCCAACTAGTAGTACTGGTTGGTCGTCTAGCGGTTCAGGACGGGAAAAAACTCAACTCTAATTTTTATCTAATGTAATTTAAAAATTAATGGGTCGAATGAAAACGATTATCAAATGCCTATTCGTTCTCAACTTTTTTATCCATTATTAAATTTCAACAATCTTGCAGGGCTTCGTTCCTGTTAGGTTGTTGAGACCCTGGTCAAAGGAAGGCAATCCCGAAGATTGCCTTCCCTAAAAATCTTCTGGGTCGTAGTAATTGATTATCCCTTCGATAGAGAACCGAGGAATCTTCCTCGTTACTTTCAATTACAGTTTTATCCAGAATTTTTTATACGGTCTTACTATAGCTTTAGTTTAAATAACTTAAAACGTCAAGACATCTTTATTAACCATTCAATACAGCGACAGATTGTAGAATTAAAAATTCTATTTGTATTGAAATTAACTTATCAGAATTTAAAATAAAAATTCAGGTCGTATTTTGTAGATTACCCTTCCAATCAGAAAGAACAAATGATGTCTTGTTCGTAAATCTGTCAAAAACAAAACAAATTAATCCATGAGATTTATTTGTTTTTCTACAAAAAACTTTTATCTGGTTTTATTTTAAATTCTGAACACTTTATTCCTACTATATAAGGAGTCGAATTATGAGTGTTAAGGCTTATAAAAATATTGGAAAAAGAAATGCTGAAAAAAAGGCAACTCAAGGAACAAAGCTTGAGGGTCAAGTAAAAAATCATGATGGAGCATATGTATATAAGGTAGATGATTGGAATAAACTTGATCGTTTCCTTTTTCTTGGTACAGAAAATGGAAGTTACTATGCTTCAGAAAAAAAACTTACCAAAGAAAGTGTAAAGAATATTTTGAAGCTTTTGGAGCTAGATGGGAAGAAGGTTGTTGATCGTGTTGTTGAAATTTCTCTTCTTGGATCAGCCCCAAAGAATGATCAGGCTTTATTTGTTCTTGCTTTAGCCTCTGCTGATAAAAATGTAGAAACTCGTAGAGCCGCATTTAATGCTCTTTCAAAAGTTGCTAGAATTGGTACTCATCTTTTCCATTTCGTAGAATTTCGTGAACAATTTGCTGGTTGGGGAAAAGGAATGAGAAAGGCTATTTCTAGTTGGTATGGAGATAAAGACCTTAAGGACCTTTCATTTCAGCTTGGAAAATATCAATCTCGTGATGGTTGGTCAAATAGAGACTTACTAAGACTTTCTCATGCAAATCCTAAAGAGGATGAAAATAGATCTACTATTTATAAGTGGGTAGTTAGCCCAAAAGAAGTTAATGGAGATTACCTCAAGGTGGCTTCTCCTATTCTTAGTGCTTTTGATGAAATTAAATCTACTGATGATGAAAAAAGAATTTTAGAGCTTGTTACTGAGTTTAAACTTCCTCTAGAAATGATTCCTACCGATAAACGTAGCCGTAAGGTTTATGAAGTAATGTTGAATAATTTTGGCATTACTGCACTTATTAGAAATCTAGGAAAACTTAGTGAATGTGGAATTCTTGATTCAGGTAACTTTTCTGAAGTGAATAAGGTTGTTAATAGACTAACAAACGTTGATGAAATTAAAAAAGGTCGTGTTCATCCTATTTCTACCCTAATGGCATTGCTTGTATATAAGAATGGTAAAGGGGTTAAAGGTGATTTGACTTGGAAACCAAATCCAAAAATCATTGACGCACTTAATGAGGCTTTTTATCTTGGATTTGACTCAATTGAATCAACTGGAAAAAACATAATGCTTGCATTGGATGTTTCTGGTTCTATGAATAGCCCTATTGGTGGAACATTTCTTACTTGTCGAGAGGCGAGTGCAGCAATGGCAATGGCTGTTGCAAAAACAGAAAAGAACTACTTGATAACAAGTTTTAGTTCTAAGGGAAATGGATATTTATCTGGCGGACATAGATTCTATGACAAATCTATCAGCAATGATTTCTTTAACGTGTCTGGATTAACTGAATTAAATATTACAAATAAAACAAAACTACCTGAAGTAATGGATAGTGTTAATAATCTTGATTTTACTGCCACAGATTGTTCTCTTCCAATGAGATGGGCTTTAAAAAACAAAATTAAATTTGATGCCTTTGTTGTTTATACAGACAATGAAACTAACTGTTACAACCAAATCCAACCATCAGCGGCATTAAAGAGATATCGTGAAGAAATGGGAATAGATGCAAAGTTAATTGTAAATGCAATGACAGTTACTGATTTTACAATTGCAGATCCAAATGACAAAGGAATGCTTGATTGTATCGGATTTTCAAGTGATACCCCTCAAGTTATATCTCGCTTTATTAAAAACGAATTCTAACAATTACTGTTTATATCAAAAGCCTCAATTTCTAGAAATAGGTTTTGAGGCTTTATCGTATTTAATTGTGTAAAATAATTTTACATAAGGCCAGTTGTTGACAAACAACAAAAAGTATTGAAAATAAAGAAGTTACACATATTCTTAGGAAAGAAATTAGGAGAAAATTTTTAAATGACAACAGAGTACGTTGCTAATGATGAGATTAGTTTTCAGGAAGTTACAGTAATCAATACAAATGGAGAAAATTTAGGGATTAAAAGGTTAGAGGAAGCACTAGAAATTGCTTCAAATGAAGACTTAGATCTTGTTGTTGTAAATCCAGATCCAGAGAATCCGGTTTGTAAAATCATAGACCTTTCAAAGTTTAGATATGAAAAGCGTCAAAAAGATAAGAAAAATCCAAAAAGACATAAAACAAAAGAAATTAGAATTTCTGTAAACATAGAAGAACATGATCTTAATATTAAAACTAAAAATATTGATAGATTTTTGTCTCAAGGTTCAAATGTTCTTGTTAATATTAAATTTCCTACCCGCCAAAGAGATACAATTTCACTAACTATTAGCGAAATATTAAATAAAATTCAAACCCTTTTAAACACAAAACACCAAATTGAACTTGGTTCTTATGGTAGTTCTAATTATTCTACGGAGATTATTCCAATTAAATGATTAATGTTCAAGAGCCTCCTAGGGTCTTGAATGAATATCAACGTGATGATAAAATATTAAAAAACCTTTACTTAGTAAACATTGTTGCAAAAGAGTATCGTTTTTTAGAAAACTCAAAATATGAGGATCTTATTCAAGAAGGACGAATCGGACTCATTAAAGCAGTAGATAAATTCGATCCAATCATAGGAACCAATTTTAAAACATATGCATTATATCACATAAAATATAACATTCAAGATTTTCTTAGAAAAGAGTCATCTTTAGTATATATTCCTTATAATCGTCTTTGCAAGGCTTTTCGTCTACAAAGATTTATACATTCTTTTATTCAAAATAAAAATGGAACCCCTCCTTCTGAAAAAGAAATGAGGGGTTTTCTTCATTGTAACTCAACATATCTAACAGATATACTGTTGATTGTGTTGATCTTAAATAATAAAATCAACAATATTGAAGAAAAATATTCGTATAGTAGTAATATGCATGTCAATATATTTAATTTAAATATTACTTCTATGATGAAAAGTCTTTACTATGAGGAAGAGTTGGTTTTAAAAGAAAAATATTTTGAAAACAAATCATTTAGAGAAATAGGTAGTATTTTAAATTTTTCACATGAAAAAATTAGAAAAATTCACAATAATGGTCTTTTGAGACTTAAATCTCTTTTGAAAGATTTAGAGGAATAAGGATTTTTTTTTGAGAATTTACATTAGATGCTATAACTATTTTTTATGGAGTCTGTAAGATGACTTTTAAGATAAGAAAAATATTTGATAAATTTAATCCACTTTCAAGTACTATTGATAACTTTATTAAATTGTCTGTTAGACCAGAAGAAGAAGAAATAACCATGCAAGATGAACAGGGACAGCCACAACCTGTAACAGACTTAGAATATTTAGAAAAAAACTATCCGGAAAATGTTAATCAACCACTAGTTGATAATTCCGATGTTTCTGTATCAGAAATACTTTCTCAATTTGCATCTATTTTTGGAGAAACAATTGTAAGTGTAAATAAGGTTAAACCTCTTATAAGTAAGCTTATAAATAAATTAAAAGTAAAAAATGGTATTACATGGAATAATTTAGATTCAAATACCAGAAAGATTTTTGAAATAAGCTTTAATTTAGATACAAAAAGTCGTTCATTTAAAGAAATAGAACTATTTCCGTTCGATAGAGAAGAAAGAGATTTAATGGATGAAATAGGATCTGTTGTATTTTCAAGTATAAATAGTAATTTAGAAAATGAAGAGTTAAAGAAATATGAATTATCAGTATATGAGTTTGGGGATGTTCAAGGATACTCTGTTGCTCAAAAATTATTATTAAGTATTTTTATTAAAAAATTAGTTGAAAACTTTTATGAAATTTTAGGTGAAAATTATTCTATCTATTTTCAAAATGTAAAGTCAATAAGAGAAATAGAAAATAAAGTAGATAAAATACAGGATTTAGATTTAAAAAACAAATTAAAAGAAATTTTAAATAAAATAAATTCAAAAAAAACAGAGATGTTAAATTATATTGAAGACTATGGATCTGACATCTTGGGTTTTGATATAGAGATTCTTGATGGTCTTTCTATTGACTTTAACAAGCCAGGGTTACTCTCTCGTGGTGAGCTAGATAGAATGGTTTTTAGTTTAGAGTCAGTATTAAATACCTCTGCACAAATGGCTGGAGTGGCTCCATCAGAAGATCCATATAGGTCAGAAAGATTTTATGATAAAGGAAACGAAAGCCCAGCAGCAGGACAAGAAGAGCGTTATGAAAACGAAAAAATGACCCAGCTAAAATGGACGAACTTAATTGAAAACTTTCCATTAAATAAGGATTTTAGTAAAGAAGTAGATTTTTTTCTTAGTAATTATGGATTATCTGTTGAAAATATCCTTGAAATTCAATTACCAGATTTTGATTCAAAAAATCCTAAACCATTATCTAGTGAAGGTCTTTTTTATGAGAATTGGACTCGTAGAAAATTTATAGCGTTTGTAAAGGCAAGTAAAGAATATGCTAGTTCTGCTGGTGCAAAAATTTATGGTGGAGAATTTGATATATTCCCTGAAAATGTTTGGGATGCAATGATTGCAATTGGCTCTGGTGTAAATCAAACCAACTCTCAAGGAATTGGAAATATAAGTTTTAAATTTGAAAATCCTTATAAACAATTTCCTGGTCTATCAAAATTCGTTCAGTCATTTATGGGTAAATTGGAAGATGTTTATTTTAGATTTAAAATAAATCCAACTAAAGACTATTCTAGTAATGCAGAAAGAATAAGAATTAAAGAAGCTTCATACCTTTTAGAAGAATTGAATTCTACGGCTAATAGAATTAATAGTTCTATTTCAAATCCAACAGAAGAGTCTAATTACACTCTACCAAGAGATATTATATTTATAAGAGATGGTTCACAAAAGTTTTTTGAATATTATGATAAATTAATTGGAATAAAGTCTAATATGTCTTTTGGTGAAAAAGAAAAAAAATATACTGAAGTATCCTCTCCTATATCAGCAAACGATTTGTTAAAATTTAACAGTTCAATCTCGTCTTATGATGGTGGTGTTGTTTTAAGTCTTCTTAATAAAGTAAACGATTCTTGTGAAAAAATTGTAAAAATATTAGGATCTTTAAAACATAGAACAACTAGAAAACAAGAAAAAGAATTAATAATAAGATTGAAAGAGGCTTCTGTAAATATTAAAAAACATATTAAAGGCATGGGAAACAACAAAGAAGATTTTGATCAACTAAAAAACTATGTTTCTATATTTAAATCCTATTTACAACAAGCATCAGGTCCAATTAGAATGATGTATGGGGAAAGTGACAACACATCAAAGCTAATAAATTCTATTAAATTAGTAGCAATTTTACTAGATAGGGAAATTGGTTTTGGAAAAATAACAGAAAATTCTAAAGAAATTTCTGAAAGACTAACAACAATAATAAACATACTAAAAGAGGCTTCTGATGAACGTTTAGGAATTTCTGAATCAGCTATAAATTCTGAAGATGAAATTGAATTCAAAAGAATTCAATCTGAAATCAGCAGGTCTTATTTAGATTTACTTAATATTTCTCTTTCAGATGAAGAAAATAAATTTTCTGAAATTAAGGAAGTTGGTGATAAAATTTCTAAATTATCAAAGGAATCTTTACCTGTATTAGAAAATATGCTAAATGATTTTTGGAATTTAGATTCAAATGACAATTTGGCAAATACATGTTATAAAGAAATTCAGTCAGCATCTGAAGACCTTCCTGAAATTTTCTTTGCTTATGGTGATTATAAAATTTTAATGGCAGAAGAAGAGGCTGAAATTGAAAAAGAATCTCAAGAATCAGAATCTGAAGTAGAAAAAAAAGAAAAGAAGATTAAAATTAAAACAGAATATTCTTTTGATGAAGATAATCAAACTATAACGTTTAATGATATTAAAAAGTCTAAAAATGGAATAGAAAGAAAATCAAGATCTTACGATATTGGAGATCCAAGACTTGAGAGGGCATTGAAGACAAGAAAACTAATAAAACTTTCACCAGAAGAAAATAGTGGTTTTATGAGAGCTTTTTATGAAGATACTTACTTTGACCCATCTGACATAAAAAAGGAAAGTGATTTTGAGGCAAAAGTAATCTATAACACACCTCAAAACCCAAGTGTTTTAAATAGAATTATAAAAGATCTACAACAACAGTTTCATTCTGGAGAAATAAACGATCCTAAAGAACTAAAATTAAATCTTAAAAAAACTTTAGAAAAATACAACAAGGATGAAGTTTTTGGAAAACAAATAAAGGGATTCATATCTGGTTTACTAAATTCAAATCAAGAAACAGAGACAATATCTAAAGATCTATTTAGATCTTTAATTATTATTGATATTGAAAATAATTTTAAACAAAATTCAAAAATGTTTGGGAATCCATTTCTTGGTGGAGAAAGTTTAGATAAGGCTATAGATAAAGCTATTGATATTGGTGAAAAAAATCCAAAATATAAAAATCATGTTGAAGTTTTAAAAGAAATGAAAACAACCCCTTTAATAAAAACAAAACTGATAGATTATCACCTAAAAGGAACTCTTTTTTCTACAGATATTAGAAAAGAAAGGAAAAGAGAAAACTTATATACAAAGTTAATTTCTATTTTTCCAGAAGTTGAAAATCTAATTGGCATTGCAATTCAAGAATCATCAGAAGATTTTATATACAATCCTGAATTCATTAAGCTTACAACTGATGTTATAAACGCCAAAAAAGAAGAAAAAAATCTTTTAAATACTCCTGCTCTTTTAGAAAACGCAAAAACAACAACAAAACAAGCTTTAGACATTTTAATAGATTATATGAATAAGATTCCAGACGAGGGAGAAACTCCCATTGGTGATGTTTCATACGAACAGCTTGCTGAAGAAGAATATTATGGTAATGAAGACAGAGATTCTTCTGAAGAAGAGATAGAAGACGAGGAATCTTTATCTGAAGAAAATTATGGGAAACAACTTTTTTATGATAAAGATACTTTTGAAAAAGATTATTATAGTTTTATTAGTAAAATATCTAAAAAATTATTAAAAGAACGTACATTTAATCAGTATTTTAAAAATAAAAACTCTGAAGCTATAAACTTCTTTATTGAAAGTTTTGCCAGCCAAATAGATGAAGATTTTCTTTCGAAACTAAAAGAACAGGATGGCTATTCTATAGAAAGATTAATTGACGACGTTTTAGATTCTTATGGAAATAAGAATAAAAAATCTTCTTTTAATACTTTGACAATGAAAAAGATATCCTCATCTAATAAAATCGTATTTAATTTAAAAGAAAATAGGATAAAAAAATGACAATAGTAAACAGAGGACCGAACACCGTAACTCCCGGGGCAATTTGTTATAGCTGTATAAAACTTGAAACAGGAGAATGTCCTTACGAAAATAAATATGGAAATAGTACCTTAACATTTAAAGGAGATCCCGGAACAAATACATGTAACTATTATGAACAGTATCCTGAAGATACTTGGGGTGCAATGGCTTCTGGGGAAAACGAAATGAAAAAGACAGCAAATATAATGAAAGAAGCTCAACTAAATATGGCTTTATATAAAAAAATTATAGCATTAAGTGACAATGATGCAAATAAACTTTTTAATTATTGGGGAAGAGTTTATCCTGAAAATTATGCAGAAGATATGGTTGATGAAAAAAATTCAACTGAGCAAAGAGATGTTAATGATAAAAAAACTCCACAAAAGAGTAGCTTTAAAAAGGAAGAAAAAAAGTCTTATAAAGAAAGAAGACTTGAAGAAAAAACAAAAAAGAAGTTTTTCGATTAAGGAGTTTGAAAATGTCTAAACAAGTATATATTACTTCTGGAAACATATTAGGTGATACTAAAAAGGTTTTTGATAAGTCAGATGAATTGAAGAAAGCATTTTCAAGAGAAGATTCATTTGATAAAAATGATGATAAAACAGAAAAACAAAAAAGAGTTGATAGAAAAGCATATGAGAAATCTAAAATACAAGATCGTTCTTGGGAAGAAGTTAGAAGCTCTTCACTTAAAGTAGATAGAGTAAATGAAAAACAAATAGGAAAATCTGGAAATATTGTTGAAAATCAATTTAAAAATGAGCTTCCAGACACAAAACCTAGTTTGTTTAACTCAAACCCGTTTTTAAATATAAAAAATGAAGAATTTACTGAGCATATTATATCTTCTGGAAAAACAAAAAGAAAAGAAGAAAGAAATAGAAAAAATAGTGGTAGGGATTTTGAAATTTCAAAGGCAACAAATACTTCAGATATTCCAGCAAACATGATGGGCTTTACTCCGCATAGAACCTCTTTAACTCAAGGTGAGCTTCCAAGACTTCCAGAGCTTCCAGAAATAAAATTACAAAAAGAAAATATTACAAGATCTATTGAGGCCGGAATGAAAGTAGCCGAAATTTATAAAGAAATAGAAACAAAAAAGCATGAAGAGTTCTTAAAAGATGCAAATGATGTAAGAAAATGGCAGGATTATGCTGCATCAAAAATAGAAAAAAATTATACTAAAAAAATGGATTCTACAGAAAAACCTTTTAATTTTGGGAACCCAAATGAATATAGAGAGTCTTCATATAAAGAAGATTTATCTCAAATATTTAAAAAAGAAGAAATGTCTAATAACGAAGTTAATATTAAGAAAGATAGAAAAGATATTGAAAATTCAACAAGAAAACATCGTAGTGATGATAGGTCTTGGGAGTCAACAGAAAACTCCAAATCTAAAAAGTTTTAATTGGAGTAAAAAAATGCAGGATAAAATTCTTGATAAAATATTTAAACTTGCTAGAAACCAAAAAGAAGTTTTATATGATAATTTTGAACAAGTTTGCAAAATAGTTGGAATAAAACTAGCCCAAACAGTTGAACCTATTGATGAAAATATTCAAGATGATTCTTTTGAAGAAGAGAAATTAGAAGAAAATTTCTTACTAAAATCTAAAGAATATGTAGAAAAACTATCTAAAAATAAAGATTTTTTAAAAAAAATAAAATCAATTATAAATTCAGAAAATGCTATGGATGAGGCTGATAAGGCTGATAATGAATCAAGCTTTATTAAGGCACAAAATGAATTAGATGACAACATTGACGATATTTCTGGATTTATATTTAATTTTATAAAACTAGATGATTCTTTATTCTATGATGAGCTATTTAATTATCAAAACAAAGATTTGTTTGTTTTATCTATTATTTCTGATGCAAAATCTTTAGATCAATCTGAACTTGATACAACACATACATTAAGACAAGTTTCATATGATGACTATATTGGAGTAATTGCCTCACAAATAGACCAAAGCGTATTGTTGTCTTTTATTGAAACTAAAAAAAAATATGATACAAATCCAAAAATTCAAAAAGAATATATATCATCAGTAATAAATACATTTGATTATGTTAAAAAAATAAATGAAAAAATTAAAAAGCAAAATCCACAATATGAAGAAGCATCTAAAACTATATTAGATGCAGTTGATTTTGAAAGAAAAAAAATAATTTTAGAAAATATTTCTTCAAAACTTGGCATTTTAAAACCATTAGAAAATACCATGGAAGAAGAATATTCTCAAGAAAGAGAATTTACTCCAACGGGAGAGCCTTATAAAAACTCTTCTGGTGAATTAATTCAAATTTATGGTAAAGTATGGCCAGTACCAATTGAGTCTGAGGTAAATGAAAACGGAGAGCTTGTTCCTGTTTTTACAAATGAAATTGATGAAAAAACTGGAATTGCAAAACAAATACCTATTCCAAAAATAGAAATAAGAGTAGTTAGTGATTTACATAATCTTTTTTTATCTAAATATAATTTCGAAGATAAAGCTAGAAAGGAAGAAGAAATTATTTTAGATGTTAGATCTATTTATCAAAAATATTTTGGACAAGAAAAATATGATTTTTACAAAAACAAAATACTTTCATTGATATATAAAGAATACTCTGTTAAAAACCCACAAAAATTAATTGAAAATGGACTAGATCCAAGTAGAGATTTTAATTCTTACTCAAAAGATCAGTCAATGCTATTTTCATTATCTATTTCAAAGGAAGACATAAATACAGCTATATCTAAAGATCCTGAAATAAATAGTTTTTTTGAAAACATAAATTACACAAAAAAAATTATAAAAGATCTTTCTGGATATGCAGTAAGGGTTAAAGTAGCAAGCCAAGAAAGTATTGATGAAAGTGCTTACAATTATATATTGGAATTTTGTGAAAAGTATTACGGAAAACATTTAGAAAATTTAAACAACACAGAGTTTTATGATATTACAGAACTTATTACAATGCATGATCTTGGAACTTCTTTTGGTCCAGAAATTGATGAGGGAATTGATCAAATAAATGAAAGAGTTGTAAAAAAACTAATGGACTCAGGGGATAGTGAGGGAAATCCACTTAGCTTTAAAGAAGCTTTAGGCATTCTATCTGGCATATTAAAAAAAGACATAATAGTTTATTTAAAAAACATAAAAGATCGTGCAGAATCATTTATCACACAACAAGAACTTTCTCATGGAATTAACTTCACTCACAGTGGGGCTTCTCAATTTTGTAAATTTTGTGGAAGATTTAGAGGGATAACAAGAGATACGAAAAAAACTGATACTGGAATGGCAAAAATAAAGGGAATACCATATTTTATTACTCCAGAAATAGATAAGGAAATAAAACTTTCAACTACCGATTCACAAAGTATTAGTCCTGAAAATTTAGAAAAATATTTTGATAAAGTTGGAGATGAGTTTGTTCAAAAAAAATGTGATTATGACAAACAAACACAATCGGGAAGCTGTGATATTGTAGATAGCTTTATGTTCAAGGGAATTTCTAAATCTTCATCAATAAACATGCTTTATGATAGAAATATTCCAGCACAAATTGAAGGTACTGAGCTTGGAATAGAAATCGACGGAAACATAAATAAAATACTATTAAATAATTCTGAAAATGAATTAATTCAAAGTTTTTCAAAAAGACTTTTATCTGACAATATAGAAGGAATTGAGAGATATTGGAGTGGTAAAAAAATATCAATACTAAAACCATTTGAAGAGCAATCAGAAAATCAAAACGAAACTGAAGAAGTTACTTTAGATAAAGAAACTATAAAAAATGCCTTTATAGAATATTTAAATTCAACTTCTACTTCAATACAAGATGCGCTACTTTCTAGAAGATCTAAATTAATTGGAAAATCAGCAGTAAAAAATTCTATTTCAATGAAACGATCTTCAAGGATTTTATTTCATGCATTGCAATCTTATAATTCATTACAATATAATTTTGATGAAGAAAAGTCTAAGTTTATGGCTGGAACAGATTTGATGCAGCTTTTTGCGTGCGGATCTTATTTCATTGGGAATCAAGTACTAGATGCATTAGGTATTAAAAAAGGTAAAAAATACAATATAGATTTAATAACAGATCAAGAAAAAAAACTTACAATGAGAGATCCTTCTGGAAATTTAATGAAGTCAGAAGAAAATTTAGAAAAAGATCTTTCACATGAAGAGTTTTTAGAAAATATAAAAATACCATTTGGATCTATTGATTTTCCATCTGAAGACCATGCTGCTATTAGTTTTATCTATATGAACCGAACAGGAACAGGTGGGTATTCTAGCAAGGTCTCTAATGCCTTATCATTTGCAGACAAAATTATTAAAAAAACAAAAGCATTAGATATATACAAAGAAGTTCAAGACATTCTTCTAGATGATAGAATTAGTTTTCAAAATAAACAAATTGCAATTGAAGAAGCTTGGGAAAAAGTAAAGGAAAATATAGGGTATAAAAATGTACAAATTCCAGAATATAAAAATAAACCTACAAAATATATAGAAGATCCTAAAACAAAAACACTAATACTAAACCCGTATTATGAACAAATGCTTTCTAATTGGATTCGAAAACATTTTGTTGATGGTGAAGCGAAATTTACAGAAGAAGAATTAGCATTTTATTCGGCTGATTCTGAAGATATTGCAAATTCATTTATTTCAATAATGAATGAAGTGTATTCAACTTTTGATTTTGACATGCCATACAAGGGCACTTCTACTCCAACTGATACTGATATTGAGGTTTTCACAAGACAGTTAAAAAATATTCCTGCTTTGTCCAAAATATTTACCCCTCAAGAAATTAAAAAGCTAGAAAAGAAAAGAAAAGAATTAGATAAAAAGTTTTTTGATGATCCTGATTTTATCCCAAATCCGTTAAGAGGGGATCTTATTTTTGATAAAAAAACTAAAAAATATTTTATTGTTTTAGACTATGTTGAAAAATCAGAAAATTTCAAATTACTTCCAGTTGAAGTTTTTGTAAATGATGATTTTGAAGAAGAATATAAAGTAAATTCTTTAGAAGATATTATTTATTATAATTTCCCAAAGATTTCAAAATTTAAAAAAGATTCCTTTTCTATTTACCCCGGCAAGGGAATTGAAATTTTGGAAAAAAACTCATCTCCAGTATCAGTACTTTCTGCAAGATTTCAAGAAAAATATGCATATACTGGAAGTGAAAAAGATTCAGTAAAATTTGCAAGTGCAGGACTTGTAAAATGGATGGATCAAAAACAAAAAAAGGGAATTAACTTAAATAAACTTTTAGAACAAACATTTGGAGAAAACTCTAATTTCTATAAAGAATTATATAAACAAAAAAATGACTTAAACTTTTTTTCAAATTACTATTCTTTATATAAGTTTGTAGAAACATTAAAAGTATTAAAAGATTCAAATATAACTGATGAAAACCTAGGAAAAACCGCTTTAGAAAAACTACACAAAGAACTTAAAAAGGAATATTCAAAAAAAATAGGAACAAGCAATTTAAGAACAGATAATGAAAATATTGCTCTTTTAAAACAAAGAATATATAAAGACCTAATACAAAGAAGTGTTATAGACAGTGTTCCTTTAGAAGAGTTTTTTAATAGTCTTAATATCCCTAAAGATTTCTTTGGAAATTTAGAGGACTATATAGAAACTGAAAAGGTTCTTGGTGGAGCACTACCAGATTATTTACCATTCTTTGCTCCAAAGATTACAACTGAAGACGAATATTTAAAGTCATTTAATAAAGGCTCTATAGCTTCTACCTTTTGCCCAACAGGAGAAGGTAAGGATATTGACGAAAAATATAATCTTTCAGCAATCACTGGCTATGATGTAAGCGGAGAAAAAATATCAGAACAAGAAAAACTAATAATAAGACGTAAAGCTTTTACCTCAATGACAGAAAAGATAATGAAACTATCTTTACTAGACAAGACTGTATGTTCAAAACTCTATGATTATTTAAACGAAATGTCATCTAAAGGTTGTTTTATTGTAGCTTTCACTCCTAAAATAAATCAAATACTAGGCATTCTTTCATTAAATATGTTTCAAAACCCAAAAAGATCACTAAATGCTGAAAGACCCGTAACAATAAGCCAAGCATTAGTTATGTACGTAAATGCCTATAAAGGAATATTACCAGATAGAGAAATGGGATTCCCTTTAGGGGGGTCACAGTTAGCTTTTAATGAACAAAGTGATCCCGGAACAGCAGGAGAGTTTACCAGTAATATGTCTCCAATGCAAATAGCAATAAACTCAATACCAGAATGGGGTCTAGATGGTGTTAGTTTTTCAAAAGGATTAAATTCAATAATTCAAGGTTCCAGAATCGAAGGCACTTCAAATATTCCAATTCTTGAAAAATTAAAAGAAAGAAGAAAATCAAAAGCTAACTCAAATCAATGGTATAAAGTTGCAGAAAACAAGGAATTTGTTAGTGGAAACTTTTCTCATGTTTTAATTACAAGTAATGCAGATTTAACAAATTGTGTAAAAAATTCACAAATGACAAAAAATGAAGATCCAATAATTCTACCTTTCGTCAAAGTAGTTCCTTATGAAAATTTCAAAACAATTGAAAGGATTATTGATTTTAAAAACAGAACAGGATATAATGCAGTCATATTAAGCGATTCAGAATATGACTTTTTAAATAAAATTGGATTAATTCCATAGGATTTTAAGTTGATAAACTTTATTGAACATACAGAACTAAATCCAAAAAAAGAAACTGACTATTGCTCTGTTCTTCCATTGAGTGTATTGAACTTATCTCATTCTAAAAAAGATAAAATAAGAACAGGTGGAGAAAATTACAACAAACAAAGTAGCAGAGATTCCTTTTCCTGTTTCCCAGAAAATGTAAACGAACTTTGTTATGATTTTTATCTAAAAAATTCTAAAAATATTTTTGACCCTTTTGCTGGCTGGGGAGAAAGAAGTAAAAAAGCAAAAGAAAAAAATAAAAACTATTTTGGATATGACATATCCCCACTGGCAATTGAATATGCAGAGAAAAACTTTAATGTAAAAAACAATTTAGGAAATTCTCTAACAGATGAAATTCCACTACATGACGGATTAATTACATGTCCACCCTATTGGAATTTAGAAAAATATGAAGGTGAAGGATTGCAAAAAAATAAAACTTGGAACGATTTCCTTACCTCATATAAAAAAATATATTCCAGATGTTTGGAAAAATCAACCGATCAGGCCACTTACTGTATTATGGTTGGAGATTGGAGATCAAAAGGAATTTATTATAACCTAAGCTTTGAAACAGAAAAAATAATGCTAGAATTAGGAATGAAAACTTTTGATAAACTAATTGTTTCAAGAGCGAATAATACAAAAATAAAAATACTTCTACCTCAAGCAAAAAAACTAGGATATTCGGTGAAAGTTCATGAATACTTATTCATTTTCAAAAAATAAATTTAAATGCCCTAGATGCAGTAAGGCAGATTATAGTATACAAAATCAAGGTGGCTCTAAACCAACTTTCCTACATTGCAAATCATGCGGATATAATGCTACCGAAGTGTCTTGGAAAAAACAACAAGAAGATCTATCAAAAGAAGTAGTTGCAAATGGTCCATCTGGAATTGGATCTGATACAAAACCAGCCTCAGATCAACCTAGCACTGAAAATAACCCGTTCATTATAAATCAAAAAAGCTTATCAAAAAAACCAAAAAAAAGACCAGAAAAAGCTTTTGGAAAAGAAGACCCAGAAGAAATTAGGAGAGTTTCAATGCAAAATCCATTTTATAAAGAATCAAAAATAGATAATATAAAAATTATTAGACTAGGTACAGATAAACATCCGGCTACACCTAAAAGTCTAATAGCACAAAAACAATTGTCTATAATTTCCGAAAAAACTTCTAATCCATTCTATAAAAAATCTTTTTATGGAGACAAAAGCTTTGATTTAAACACAGATCCATATAGCATTGTAAGTGGATATATTAATGGCGCTTTTGATGACTTCGATGAGTTAGTAGATGCACTGAAATCTCAAGGTGTTGAGGGAAAAGAATTAGAAAAATTTGTTAATGATGCTCTTGACGGGAAAAAAGAAAACGAAGCCAATAAAGAAAGCGAAGAAGATAACTTTCATGATGAAGGCTGGACCGAAGATAGACATCTTGATGAAAGATGGGAAAATAGAGCAGATCAAGACTTTGGACATTCTTTATTTGGATCAAAAAACCCATTCTATAAAAAAAGCAACATAGAAGATAAAGTCCTTAAAGATGCTATCGCAAAAGACGCAATATCAGTTTGGAAAGATCCAAAAAATAAATTAAGATTTTTTAAAGAAGATAGAGGTCCTGACGGAATGCAGTTTACAGAAAACGGCGGAGAAACATGGTCCTTTTCACAAAGAACAGAAGATGAAATAGAAAAAATGGGCATGGTTAAACTAATAGATGGCTCTGAAGAAGATAATAAATATTGGGATGAAGGAGAAAAAATGGGATTTGATAATGAAGAAGAATGGGATTCTATGAGCGATTCTTTTGCCTCTAAAAATCCATTTTATAAAAAAAGCGAAAATGAAAATGAAAAAACATATCTAGCAGTGGAGAAATCCTCTGGCAAAGTCCTCCTAGATGTAAAATCAAGTAGCAAAGAAAAAGCAAAAGAATCTTTTGAATCAAATCCAAATTTGAAGAAAACAGAATGGTTTATTAAAGAACAAAATTCTTCAAATCCATTCTACAAAGAAGCCCGTGAATTTGGAGATAGATCTAACTATGGAAAAATCATGAAAGAAATTTCAGACAAAAACATGGTATATCCAGAACAAAATGATTTTATTAATAAAAAAACAAAAAATAAAGACTCTAAAGAAAAATCTAAAAAATCTGATGCCCCAAAAGCTACTCCAAATGTAGACGAAGGAGAAACATCAAACTTAGATAGTACATGGAGCTATAATACTGTTGATAGAAAAGAATATAGATCTTCTCCAAAACCGCAAGATTATATCCCCGGATATAAAGAGTGGTACGACCAAGAAGTAGATCCGTACTATGATGGCTGGCTTGATGATCACATAGAAAATTCTGGTGGGTCTATTCCCGGATCTAATACAGAAAAAACTATGAATCTTAATGCCGGAGAAAGAGAACACTCTCCAACATTTCCAGCAGAAGCAGTTTATGAAAAATTATTAGAAAGTAGACATAATTTCGATGGAGATTATACAAGAATAGTAGCAGAAGGAAAATCCTATCTTTTTAAAAAATCAGATGTGGAAAATATTTTAAAAACCTCCTTTACACACTATCAGTATCTTAGAGATGATCCTGAATTTGAAGCTTATTTTTCTGAAAAATTAAAAGAAGCTAGAAAAAATAGATCATTTATGGGAGATGCAGATGCAGCCGTCATGCATAGATTTGAAGAACATTGTTTAGATGAATTTGGACAAAACAAAGAAAATGATAAAGAACTAAAAAGTTCAAGCTGTAAAAAAAAAACTTTGACAAAGAAATCAATGTCAGGTCTCCATACAATCCTGATGTGAAAGACGGAGAAGAAAAACGCCTTTACAACGGATCAGATAACAATGCTCTGTTTTTTGACCCAGAAACAGGAAAAGTATACCATAGAAATGGAAACGCATTTAATAAAAAACAACCTATTTGGAAAACCAAAAAGGAGACTATAAAACAATGAAAAAATTAGCACAGATAATTAAAAATCATTTGGAGCTTTTAAATGCCAAGTTTTGAAAAACACTGTGAAGATTGTGAAAGAGAACTAGGTGATAGGTGCGAAGAAGTTAATAGGTGGATGGACGAACTCTTCGCTAGTATGGGTCCTAAACATAGAATTGTTAGACACCATGAAGGTGGTGTAAAAGAAGCAGAAAAACTATTTGGTGCTATCGGTAAAAAGGCAGCGGAAATTCACATAAAGGCTGATTGTAGTGGAAGAATACCAACAGAATTAGAAGCCAAGATGTGGTCCTTGTTCACTTGGGGCAGATAACTATATCGTATACGTTATAAAATGAAAGGAATAGACAAACAAAACTATGAGTAGATTCGGTAAAAACAATACTGGAATTAGACTGTTCGATAAAGATTCTTATATTTTCTCTAAAGGCAGAACCGCATCAGAAATTATTAATGATGCAGGAGATGCCATAAAAGGAACACTACCAAAAATAAAAACAGCAATATCAGAAAACATATCAACAGGAAAATTTCAACCAAGAAATCCTAAATTCGCAAACTTCGCATCACCATCAACATTCGGCGCCTTTGGCTCCGGTGTTTCTGGTAGCACTATGTACACATCACCAACATTCTATTCACCAATTCATACCGCTACTAACTGGCAAATTCCAACCAAGCGAAAAGAGGTCTATCAGTGGCGCTGTTCAAAAAATACCTTTTTACTAGAAGAAGATTTGTCCTTCTGTCGTATTGATTCTATTGAGTTTGCGTGCAACGAGATAACTCAAGATATTGTCACTGGAGGCATCATACACGAGAATATTGATTGTTCTCCAATTTATGGTGGAATTTCACAATTAAGAAATCCAATAAATTTTTTTGAATATCCAGATGTGGAAAGTGAGTATATTAAAATAAAAACTCATGGATCATGGAGATTATTAGATATTCACAAAGAGCATAATGTCTATGTGGTAAAAGGAAAGCCTCTTCGTAAAGAACAAAAGAAATATGGTGATAAACTTTATAAAGAAGGACATAGAGGGAATTTATGTAAAAAATATTATATAGAGAATAAGTCTTGGCCAATAGAAATGACTCCCGCAAATAATGTGGAAAGGGGAGATTTTCTTTTATTTCCAATACCAGAATTTAAAAGGGAAGATATTCAAGATTTAGACTTTTATTGGCTTATAGGTTTAATTGCTGCCGATGGTACTGTTCGTGAAGATTATATTCATTTAAATATAAACAATTTAGAATATGACAAATATATTGACACAATATCAACATTGCTTCCTATTCATAATAAATATAGTCACGGTGATAATTGCACAAGAATTTCAAAAGGGAATAAAGGTGGATTCTTAAAATATACTCAATATATTTTAGGAAAACTTGAAAATAAAAAATTTACCAAACTTATAACCCATTTAAGCAAAGAACAAATCCTTTCTATTCTTGGTGGTTATTTTGATGGAGATGGTTCTTTTACTCATCAGAACAAATTGGTAGCAAACAATGTATCTTGTGATATGTCAGACCAAATATATCATATGTGTTTAATGTGTGGAATTCATGCTTCTATTGGAAAATATACTAGAACTGGGGATCACTATCCAACACATAATGAAGAGTATTATAGAATATTTATTCCTGCGAGTGATGTTCATATATTAAAACCTTATATGAAGTCTGATAAGATTCCTGCTGATTTTGATTTTGATGGAAATGACAGAACTTTAAGATTCTTTTTTACTGGTGAAGATGGTGTAAAGTATTATGCCCAGCAAGTTGCCAAAGTAGAGGAATATTTATATACAGGTATAGGATATGACATTCAGATAGATCCAGAACGTTCTTATGTGGCTTCAGGATTTAAGATTTCCAACTGCCGTTTCTTTTCCCAGAACGATCCAACAATAGCATCTTCTTTAAGATTTTATTCTCAATTTCCTTTTGCTGGATATGAAAACGTTATTGGTGATCCAATAAGAAAAGAATATTATGATAATTTGAAAAAAAGATTACAAATTGAAAAATGGCTACCAATGATAGCTTACGAATACTTTACAATGGGTGATGCTTTTCCATTTGTTAGTATAGACTGTGCCGAATGTTCTGGATTTGGCAAAAAGAAAAATGGTGAGGTTTGTAACCATACAGATGGTAGAATTTCCGTAATTTCTTTAATGAATCCAGATTGGATTGATGTTAAAATTAATCCATTAGATCCGAGCAATCCAATTATGAATTTAATAATGGATGACACAATAAAAAATATTGTTTGGAATAAAGAGCCATATGAGATATACAAACAAATTCCAGATTATATAAAGAAATATGTTCTAGCGAATAAGCCTATTCCATTAAATAAAAATTGTGTTACTCATCTAAAGCATGATGAGGTTCCATATATGTCTTATGGAAGAAGTCTTTTGTGTCCATTATTTCCTATTCTAGCTTATCAAGATAAGTTAAGACAAGCTCAGTGGATTGTTGCTGAGAGGCATATATTGCCTATAAAGATATGTAAGATAGGTAATGATAATCGTCCTGCTGGACCTCAAGATATAGCTGATACACAGAGACAGTTGGCGATAACTGCTAGTGATCCAAATTTAACATTAGTAACACACCATGCATTTGATTTCTCGTGGGTGGGTTCTTCTGGAAAGGTTCTTCAGTTATCTAAGGAATATGAATTGATAGAAAAGGCTATTATTAAGGGACTTGGAGTTAATGAGGCTTTGTTGAGTGGCACTGGTCCAAGTTACAGCCAAGCGGCGATTGGAATAGAGGCTACTATTAAAAGACTTAAAACGGTTCAAAATATGTTGGCAGATTGGATTGTGGAGAAGATATATAAAATAGAAGCAAGAATGAAGGGTTTTTACAAGGAAGATTTGCAAGGGAATAAGGTTTTAGATTATCCTGATATTAGATGGAATGATTTAAACTTAAGGGATGAATCTCAGAAAAACAGTTTATTCATGCAATTATGGGATAAGAAAATTGTATCTACTCAATTTATTTGTGAAAAATTACAAATAGATTATGATGTTGAGACGGAAAGGGTTCGTCTTGAATCTGAGTTTCAGCAACAATTAGGCATTACTGATGATGGTAGTGGTGGGAAGCCTAAGGGTGGTCTTGGTGGTTTGGGTGGTGGATTTGGAGGAGGTGGTGGGAAGGGTCTTGGAGGAGGTTTGGGTGGTCTTGGTGGTGGGGATTCTAATAAGGGTAATTTACCGGGTGGTCAGAGTGGTCCCGGGCTTCCGGGTGATAGTATTGCGCCATCTATGAGTGGTGGTGATGAAGCTGATTACGAATTAAAGCTTAAGTCATATGAGCAGGCAAAAGATTATTTGCCTGCGGTACATAGACCGAGGAAGTATAAGGTAAAAAAGCCTAAAGAGCCAATGGTTCCTCAGGTAGAAGAGCAGCAAACTGGAATTGCTTTAGATGGAAGGACTGGTCAATTTAGATTAACGTCAATTGAAATGGATTTATATAGGGCAGTAAAGCGTGGTCAAGAAACGGGTAATTTGCCAATGAATTTTATTATGCAACAAAAACCTGAGCCGATTGAGATGGCTAAGGTTACTGTTGATGGGTTTTTTCCTGATATTAAGTTAATAATAGAAGCGGACGGTAAATTATACCATTCAAGTGAGGAGCAAATAGCAAAGGATAATGATAGGGACAGTAGATTAAATAATTTAGGTTGGATTGTTTTAAGATTTAAGGAAGAAGAAATAAAATATAATATAGATCAAGTTCTTGCTAAGATTATTCAGTCAGTAAAATCTCTTCAAGAAAAAAATACGCAGTACTAAAGGTATTGTATAGAGGAATAATCGTATTAGTAGTAGAATATCTTATATATGAATATTATTTTTAATATTAAAAGTGGTGGGGACAAATAATGCCTTCAAATTTACCTAGGAATACTGGTGGTCGTGGTGGTCGTGAGCCCGGGATTATGCCATTAGAGTTTCCTGCTGACTTCGACACTCTTAGGAAAAGAACTCAGCCAGAAACTATTGTTTTTACTAATTCTGGTGGTGCTACAAGTGATCCTTATAGTGTAGCGCCTTGTGAGTATTTTTCTATTTATGTTTGGGGTACTACTCCTGATGTGGATGTAGAGGCTTGTATGAATCCTACATATGGGAATTGGGTTTTATTAAATGCAAGTGCGTTAGGTGATGGTGGTTTTTATGCGGGTCAGGGTGGTCAGCATCCGTGGATAAGGGTTGTGATAAATTCTGGGACAAATGTTACCGTGCATTTATTTAGAAAGTATGCAACATATTAAAATATTTTCTAAACAAAAAGGAATATTTTAAGAAGTTTAGTAACAGATATAAATGAGCATTAAAAGTTACCACATTGTGGAGGAAAAAAAATGAAATTTAATAAAATTTCTGCTTTATCATCTGAAGATAGAACAAAGCTTAAGGAATACTGGAGTGATTTATGGGGAAGTGAATTTGCGACTGCCCTTACTACAGATTTCAAGAGTGATGCAAAGAAGGTAGATGTTAAGGCTAATAGTAACAGTACTAAGAAACAGTCAACTGTCAAGAAAATAACTCTCTAAAAAGATTAAAGGGAGTTTATCCTAATGTCTTTTATTAAAAAAGCAAAAATACAATTTACAAATTCGTCTTCTTTAGCTGATATAGTTAAGGGTTCTTGCATGGAAGACGTTATTTTATATAACCCTAGAACTGCATTTATAAAACATGATATTTCTAAAAATTTAATTCAAGCAGAAAATTCTTTAGATATTGTTGCTGAATTAGAGCAAAGAGATCCTGATGAATGGGTTTTATTTAGGGCTAGGGCAATTGATGCTGGTGGTTCTGAAAAAACTGGAGAACATTATCATGGTGCCAATGATAATGGCGATTATTTTTCAGAGGAAGAGTTATTAAAAGTTTTTGCAAAAGATAGTAATGGAAGGCAGGTTCGTTCTTTTGAGACTTTTATTAATTGTCCTGTTTTTACAAATCATCAAAATACAGATATTGAAAAAGCTCGTGGAAAAATTATAAATGCCTTTTATGATAAGGATAACCATTGTGTGTATATAGATGGTTTAGTTGATGCAAAAGCATATCCTGAATTAGCTAGAGGTATAAGAGAAGGGTATATAAGTGATGTAAGTATGGGTGCAAGTGTCAAGTCTTCAAGCTGTTCTATTTGTGGTCATGAGGCTGAAAACGAAAAAACTTATTGTACTCATATAAAAAACAATAAAGGTAAAAAAATTGGTGGAAAACCAGTTTATGAAATAAATCATGGTATTAAGTTTATTGAATTGTCGGCAGTAACCGATGGTGCTTGTGATAACTGTACAATTCAAAGTGCTTATTCTGGTAGTGAGTTTCTAAAGAAATTAGATGAAACGGTAAGAAAGGGAAATAGTTTTTTATCTTCTATTAAAAATGCATCTTCAGATTCTACCATAAAGGTTGCTCGTGGTGAAGATGTTGATAAATTAAATAAGGCTTTAGATTTATTAAAAGAAGTAGCGGAACAAATTTTAGGATCAAAGGATGTTGACTTTGAATTCCTTGAGGATATTGGATCTCTTTTAGCTGAACTTCAAAACTTAATTGTTGACCTTGTTGAAGCTGGGTTTGCCAATCAAAGTCAGGGTGGTGGGGTTCCTACTAATCCAATGGGTGAGGGTGTTCAAAAGGGTTTAAACACAGAAACACAAACAGAGACTCCTCCTGCGCCAGCGGAAATACCTCCAACCACATCTCCGCCACAGCCTTCACCAGTTGGTTTGGAAGCACAATTGCCATTAGCAGTTTCATCTCCGGTTGAAAAAAATATAAAGAATAGTAATAAAATAAAAGGGTTAAAGACAATAAATCAAGAATTGGTAAAATTACAAGAATCTATAAACAGATTTAAAATGGAACTAAAAAGTGGAGAAAACGTCATGGCTTCTAGTAAAGAGCTAAAAAGAATTCAAACAACAAATAAAATTTCTGAGAAATTTGATAAGTTACTTGAAACTCAAGCTTCCATGAACCTTCCGATTATAATTTCCGAAGGTCCTTATTCGGTAAAAATAGACTTTGAAAAAGGAATTACAGGATATGTTGGTAAGGAAGTTGTTGCTTCCATTTCAAATGAAGAATTAGAAGAAAAAGCATTAGAAAATATAAAAGAAAATCCGTCAGTTTTAGCTGGTCGTCTTATTGAAAAGATGGCTAAAAAATACAACCAAAATGGAGAGATAAAAATGGCTGGTGAAAAATTAGATATTAAAGAAGCCCTTCAAACAAATGCACCTCCTCAAGAGCAAGTGCAAGAAGGCCAGTTAGAAGACCTCTCTGGTAATTGGTCTCGTAAAAATGATGTTTCTGAAGCTACTGGTCAGCTTGGTGTAACTACACAGAAACAATTAGATAATGTTCCTAAATCTTCAGAAACAGGTAAAGGTGATTGGAATAGAGTTCGTCCAGAGGGTGTTAAAGAAAACTTACAAGTAACAGAAGGACAGCTTGACAATCCTACAAATCCTTCAAAATTAAATTCTGAAAGAAAAGAATCTGGTGTTGCAAAGGCTGAAGGACAGCATAGCCAAGTACAAGAAGGGCAATTAGGTGATAAGAGCCTTAATTTTGGATCTGAAAGATGGCAAGATGATACTGCTGCTGGAGATTTTATTCCAGTTACAGAAAATCAGTTTGAAGGAAAAGACAGACAGGGTACTGCCATTAATGAAGTTCCAGAAGGTCAATTAAAAAACTATCGTCAGGGTCCTGATGTTGCAAATTCAAAATCAGCATCAATACCAGCACGAGTAGTTAATGCAATGATTAATGGTATGGCTGACGCAGTTCTTAAGGAACATGTTTCTCCAAAAGTTGTTGCTGCTACAAAGGTTGGAATAAACGATCTTTTAGTTGATACGAATAATAGGCTTGCTCCTTATATTAAGGCTTCTATTGGAAGTAATATGAAGTTAGCTTCTCCTTATTTGGAGGATGCAATTTCAGTTCTTTATGAAGATAAAGATTATTTACAGAAAAAAATAGCTTCTTATGTTGATGCAAAAATTGAAAATCTTAAAAAATTAGCTTCTGGTGTTGGTCAAAAAACACGATTTGAAGTTCTTCGTGAGGCATTTAGAAAGGAATCAGAAAGAAGTGCGTTTTCTATAGACGCATCAGTTCTTTCAAACCTATTCCCCGGTGTTTCTGACTTTACCAATTTAGATGAAAAAATGATTAAACAAAAGTTCTTAGAAAGCAATCCTGGCTCTAAACTCTTAGGGTTTAGAAAGGTAGATGGTGGATTTATTGCTGAACTTGAAACAGACAAAAACAAACCTTCTGAGGTACAAAACAATGTATCTGAACAGGTGCCTAATTTGGATTCAAATTCACAAGATGTATCTATTGGAGTAGGTCAAGAAACAATGAATACAAATGAAGAAATTCCAGTATCCGCTGAAGCTATTAAAAAGCTTAAGGCTCTTGCAATGCAAAAGAAAGCTCAAAATCCAGCAGGTACAACTCTTCCTCCTGCTGGTGGTGCTCCTGCCGGTGGTGCTGGTGCTCTTCCTCCAGATATTGGTGGTGGTGCTGGTAGTTTTGCGGGTCCCGGTGCTGGTGCTGATACAGAAATGGCTCCAGATGATGAACTTTCTGGAGAAGAAACAGAGGTTAGTGGAGAATCAAAACCATTTGGTGCAATAAATCCATTTACTGGAAATGAAAATGTTGATGTTATTGACGGACACTATAGAGATGCAGATACAGGTCTTGAGTGGGAAGCTGAAGTAAACATCAAAGTTTTAAATCCAGAAAAAGTAAAGGGACTTGATTTTGTTGAAGATGAGGGTGGTGTTGATGAGGGAGAAGGTGAGCCAGATACAGAAGGAATTAATAGTGAAATAGCTTCTCCTGAAGCTGAACCTGCTGCAATGCCGGGTGCTGGTGGTGGAGGAATGTCTCCAACAAGTCCAATGGCAAGTGCTCCAAACTGGGTTAAAGATGCTCCTTTAAGACTTTCTATGTCTCTTAGTCCAAATATGTTTATGGGTAGCTATCTAAAGACAGCTTCTTCAAAAACAAATATGAATCACCACAAACTTGGTCAAGTATGCCCACAATGTGGTTCTAAAGACAAGGTTGCTTTTAAGAATAGTGAAGGAAATTGTGGTAGTTGTGGTTGTAAAACATATGTTTCTACTAAAAAAGCAAAAAACGGAAAAGTTGATTCACATGTTTATATGCTACCAAATATTGAAAGATCAAATAAGAAAAATCCATGGGGTGGTCATGCTGTAACCGCAGAAGTTGAAAACAGAGAAGAAATTCAGAAAAATATTCATACAATTCTTTCTCAAAGAAAAGCTTTATTAAAGGCTGCTGCAACAATAGATCAAGATCCTTGGATTGCTTGTGTTTCAGATCAGGTTACTTCAGGTTATTCTGGAGATAATGCAATTCAAATTTGTTCTTCAATAAGAGACATTCAACTTAAAAAGATTGCAATGGAAAGTGAAAATTCAAAAAATCCTTTTGAAAAGAAAGATAAAAAGAAAAATGAGAAATCAGAAGACTCAAATGATGAAGAAACTGATAAATTAGAAGATTCTAATAAGTCAGATGATGTTGATTTTGAGGAGACAGAAGATAAGAGTAAGGATGATGATGTTGATTTCGAAAACGAATCTTCAGAAAGTGAAGTTGATGGTGAAGAATTAGGACTTGAAGATGAGTCTTCAGAAATAGAAGGTGAAGAAGACAATGTAGAATTCGAAAACGAAACTGAAGGTGAGGAAGTTGCGGATTCCTTTGGTGATGAATTCGAAGAAATAGAAGAGGATGATATGAATGCTGAAGTTGCAGAATTAGGTTCTCCAACTTCTATAAAAGTTACTCTTCAAGATGCTGAAGGGAAAACCGTTGAATTAGTTGCCGATGATGGTGGAATTACTGTTTCAGAACAAGAAGAAGTAGAAGGTGAAGTTGGAACAGAACCTGAATTTGGTGATGATTTTGGTGATGGTTTTGGAGAAGAAGGTGATTTAGAGGATGACATTGAAATTAATGATGTTGTGACTGATTCTGATGTTGAGGAAGATCCTCTTTCTTCAGTTTTTAGTGATGGGCTTGATAAGTTTGACGAAGAAGATTCAGAAGATGAAGAAGAACCAAAAATGACATCTGCTGATATAATGGCTAAATCTCTTCAAACATCAGAACTTTTAAGAGGAGATAGAGTTGCATCTTCAAATAGAAGTGGTGGTGGATCTTTAGATATGGATATATTAGCTGCTGCTTTAGGATTCAAAAAAGAATCAACTCAGACTGTACCAACAGGAACTCCGGTAAAGGGTGTTTTGAGGGATGAATCAGTAGGAGTTTCAGATGAAGGCGGAAATGTTCATACCACAGAGCATGAAAATACAGCAAAGAAAAGAAATTCAATTGCAGACAGTTCTTTTAATGAAAAGGGAGTAGTTGATGGTTCTGGTCGTGGAGTTGAAGTTATAAAGGGTAGGGAAGGGCGTTTTTCTGGTTCAAACAAGGACGTTGTAGTTGCAAATGAAAAAACTAGTGACTGCAAGAAAAGAAAAGACGTTCATCCTGTAGATGAAACAGGTGGTGGAGAAAGAACTTCAAAAGAAAAACAAATGGCAAAACAGTTTAAAGGATCTACTGAACCTAAAGAGAAAAAAGAAGCTTCTAAGAATGTTAAGGCTCAATCACAAGCAAAACAAACTGAACCAACCGATGTCGGTGATGGAGAAAAGGGTGGTGAAAAAATTAAAACACCACGAAATACTTCAAAATCAAAGCCAGAAGAAATTGAAGGAAGAAAGGATGTAAAGTCACCATTAAAGGTTCGTAAAGACAATTATGGAAAGGGTTCTGAGGGTAAGAATCTTCATACCGATATTGTTCCTAGAGACAAAGGTGGTGATGGTCTTGGTGGAAAGGCAGTAACTTTCGAGAAAGAAAATTCAGAAAGTGCAACTTCTGGAAATCCTGATACATATGTTCAGAAATTCCAATCTGACAGTTACATTAAACCAACTTCATATGGAAAAGAAGAAAACCATGCAACAAGTGGTCCAAATACAGCATCGTCTTTGGCAATTAAAAAGGTAGCAAGTGAGAACGGAATAAAGAATCTTAAAAATCTTGAAGCAGTAGATTTCGGAGGCTTTATTGTTGTTAGAGACTTAAAAAACGGAAATACATTTAGAGTAGAATAATGTTTTACAAGAGGGAGATCTTAGGGTCTCCCTCTTTATTTAAAAAAAAGAAAAAAAAGTTTAAAAAAATAAAGGTGTAAATTCAATTGTTAGAGTATTTAGATATTACAAAATGTTAAAAATATTCAAATCGCAACAACATGGTGTAGCTCAAAAAAAATGAGGAGAACAAGATAGAATGAAAAAAATTAGTATGTTTTCAGATGGCGCAATTGTTGTTGCTGAGGATAATAATGTTCGCAAGGCAAATAAGAAAGAGATTTCTGACTTTTTAAAAACCGCCTCTGAAGAACAAACATCAAAGTATCTTACTGGTTTATTTCCAAAAGAACATGAAGGGAACAAGCTAACACACGTTATGCTAGAGAAAGAAAATGGTTATGCATACGGTAAGTATGCAGATACTTCTAAGCTTTTGAAAATTAAGGTTTTAGCTCAATCACAAGCGAAACAAACTGAGCCTGTAAACTCAGTTGAGAAATCAGATCCCGATCTTGAAATTCCAAGAGATGAAAGCAAGGGGAAACCACAAGAGTTTAAAGCAAGAGAAGATGTAAATTCTCCTGCTGAAGTTAGAAAAGATAATTATAAAGTAGGTCCTGATAGTAAGAATCTTCATACAAATAAAGTTCCTAGAGATAAGAGTGGTGATGGACTTGATGGAGAATCTGTTTCTTTTGAGAAAGAAAACGCATTAGAAGCAACTTCAGGAAAACCAGATACATATGTTCAAGAGTATTCAGAAAATGAAAAACCAGAAAGTGCTGGTTCTAAAGAAAATCATGTAGCTGCATCAACAAAACCTTTAAATGTAAAGGTTAAACATGCAGGAGAAAATCTTCATCTAAATTTAGTTGCAAAAAAAGAAGAAGATAAGAAAGAAGATGAAAAAGAAAACAAAAACGACCACAAAACAGATGATAAAAAAGATGAAAAAAAGGACAAGTCTAAGAAAAATCTTCCGCCTTGGTTAAAGAAAGATAAAGACGAAGACGAAGATGATTCAGAAAAGACAGGCGAAGAAAAAGACGCATCAACAAACGAAGTGGTTGAATTGAATAAAAAGCTTGCAGAAGTTACTAAAGAACTTCAAAAGCTTGAAAGAGAGATCAATAATAGAAAAGTCGCAGAAGCTAGGCGTGAAGCAGCTATAGGATTAGTTTTAGCCTATAGAGACAGACAGCCTGAAAAGTATGTTACCGCAGAATCATTTAATTCAAAAGTCACAGAGATCTCGAAAAAAATGAGTGTCGAAGCAATAGATTCGGCTCTTGAGGAGTTTGGAACGTTAATTTTAGCAGAAACAGAAAGACAAAAAAAGGTTGCTCAAACCCAAACGGGTAATGAACCAGTTTCACTTTCACATTCACTAACATTCCCTCATTCGAATTATAAATTTGCCTCAGACTCAGCAGACAGTAACGATTTAGCATCAATTTTGATGTCAAACACAACCCTTGGAAGAAAGGTAGCCAATATGGACCTTTATCACCAAGACCAATCTAACGAATAAGAACTACTACAAAATAAAGCTAGTGGAGGAAATATAAAATGCTTATTCCGATTTATCGAGTTATATCAAGTCAGTTCCCAGTAGACACCCTTACAGGTGATGTTGAAATGGGGTTTGTTGTAGGACTTGCTACCAATAGCGCCGGATTAACTGTTGTTAGAAAAACAGATTTAGGTGCTGCTGGTAACAATGTTGCCAATATAATTGGTATTGCAGGAGATAGAAAAAGAGCATCAGAAGCCTATGAGTGGGTTAATAGACTTTCTGATTCTGGTGACGAAACTGCTGGTAGTGGTAAAATAACTGTCTATCATGGTGGTGGTGAATTCTGGGTAGACGTTGATGATGCAGCTATCACAACCCCTCTTGGTACTGCTATTGAAGGTGTTATTTCAAGTGCAGCTTCCTTAACTATTGGTTCAAAGCTTTATGGTTGTACTGATAATGGAACTACTAAACTTGCTGGTCAGATGGACAGTGTAAGTAGTGGTGATGCTGTTGCACAGGTATTAAGTGCTGCTGTTACATTAGAATCAGGTATTCCTGGCGAATACGAACCCGGATCAAGTGTTGCCTATGCTGATCCTTCAGACCCAAGAACTTGGGTTCAGATCAAATTGCTTGTGTAAAAACAGCTAAATTCATTTAAAGGAGAAAACTAAAAATGAGTATTATAAAGAATACTGCTAACGAGTACAACAGAGAGTTACTCATTGCACAGGCACTTGAAACCCCAGAAGGTCGAGTTGCTTTAGCGCAAGCTATGGTTGAGCCAATCAAGAGAGCTTTAGAATATCAAGCAATTGGTAGAAAGTTACTCATGGTTGATGAGCTTCCACAGGGTGCTCTTGCACGTTACGAGAAGGATGTTGCATCAACTGCTTACGTCGTTTCAAGACGAGGCGGAGTTCGTGATCGTATCGTTGAAGGTGAAGAAGTTTTGGTTCCAACATGGGAAATCGCTGCTAATCCACAGATTAGACTAAGCGAAATCAAAGCACGTAGATTCTACATTGTTGATCGTGCCCAAATGAAAGCCAAAGAAGCTATTCAGAAACAAGAAGATACTGAAATCTTGGGTGATATTGAAGCTGCTGTTCGTGCAGATCAAACCGTTACTCAGTCTGGAGACCTTAGTATCGCCTCCCTTAACTATGCATTCTCAACTGTTGAGTCTCACGACCTAACCGTTGCAAAAATAGTTATGCACCCACAGCAATACGCAGACGTTAGACTTTTTGGTCGTGACGTTTTCGATGAAGCAACCCGTAGAGATGTTTTGATGTCTGGTTTGTTTGGACATCTTTGGACAGCAGACATTCACGTTTCGCATAGAGTTCCAAGAGGTTCTGTTTATCTCTTAGCTCCTGCTGAATTCGTTGGTGCAATCCCAGTTAGACAAGATATTACCGTTCTACCTGCTGATGATCCAAAGAATTTGAGACTTGGATGGGTAATCTATGAAGAGTTGGGTGTCGTAGTCATTAACGATTATTCAATCGCAAAGGTAAATCTTACCTCAACCAGCTAATAAATAGCTGAAAACATTAGACTTAAAGAATTGTGGGCAGGAATTAATTTTCCTGCCCATTCTTTTTTGTATAAAAACAAACAAGTTATAGACCCGCAAATTTTTCATATTTCGAATGAGCTACAGCGAGTGGTAGCTAACGACTATGTTTGATCTTTATGTTTTTTAAAAAAACAATTTGTTTTTGGCCAACTTAAGTTGAACACTAGCCATAGTTCGTCGTACATTATTATTAGTTTTGTTTTACGGACATCATGTAGTTTAAAGGATTCAAAAATGTTTAAGTGTCTTATTTGCGAGAAAAATGGAATAGAAATATATAAAAAAAATTTAGTTCCACATATATTAAGCTTTCACAAAGAGCTTAAGGATGGAACAAAAACCTACATAGATATGTTTCCCGGATCAAAGCTAAGAGAAGCCCCTAAAACAAGTTATGGAAATAAAAGTTTTAGAGATATGTGTGTAGATAAATCTGTAAAATCAAGAATTGGAAAAAATTTATCAGAAGAACATAAATTAAAAATTGGGTCTTCAAATAAAGAAAGTTTAAAGTATTTAGAAAGTCGAAAAATATTATCTGAAAAATTTAAAACTGGTGAATTAATTAATTGTAGAAAAAAATATATTGACAAAAACGTTCTTGAAAATCTATACCTCAACGAATTAAAGTCTATAAATGAAATTTCAACAATTTTAAATATAGGAAGAGATATTATATCAAATGAGCTTTCACGTCATGAGATAGTAAAAAGAAATAGATCGTCTTCTATGAAAATAAAACATTCAAAAGAAGATAGCATTTCATTAAGCAAGCAAGAAATTGATGTGATAACAGGACAGTTGCTGGGAGATGGGTGTCTTAGAAAAGGTAAAGGAATAACCCCACAATACATTCAAAGTTGTAAATATATTGATTTTTTACTTTGGATAAAAAGCTTACTTCCAAGTGTTGTTTGGTCGGAGAATGCAATAACTCTTGGAAAAATTACAAATTGTGGAAGTAGATATTTTAGTTTAAACTCAAAAACACATCAAGATTTTTTAAATATTCACAGTAAGTTTTATTATTATAATACAAATAAAAAAAAAATGAAAAAAAAGATACCAATTGATTTAAAAATAAATGAAACAATATTATTGCATTGGTTTTTGGGTGATGGACATTCTTATATTGGAAAGGACAATTCAAAAGAGATAGCTATTTCTGCTTGTGATTTTAATGAAGATGATTTAGAAAGAATTGTAATACCTCAAATAATAAATATGGGTATTAATTGCAGGGTTAAAAAAAGAAAACAGGGACCTGTTATAAAATTTTATGCCGAATCTTATGAGAATTTTTATAAAAAGATTGGAATAAAATCTCCAGTTGCCTGTTATTCTTATAAATTTGAAATGGTTGAAAAACTATTTCCTCATCTTTTAGAAAACATAAAAGAAGAAATTATTGTAGCCTCTTCAGAAGAATCTTTTAATAATTACAGAGCTAATGGATTTCCTTTCATCAAAATGTCATCTGAAAATAAACTTAACAGTTTCAAAAATTTGATAGATTTAGATGTTTCTAATTTACTTGAGTTAGATGTAATAAAAATAAATAGAGTTGGTCTTAAACTTGCCAACTATTACCATCCGCAAATATTTAATATAAAAACAAAAAATTCAGAATATAGTCCATTAGATATTTTTCAAAATGACTTGTTGTTAAAAAAAATTACCGAAGATTTAAAAGAAAAATATAACATAATAAAAGATTCCGATGTTAGATCTAGGTGTAGGTATATTTCAAATAGTATGATAATGAATTTTAGACCAACTATAGCAAAGTTTATAACAAAAATGTTTACTGATAAAAAATCTGTTGTTTTAGATCCTTGTGCTGGATTTGGAGGAAGATTACTAGGATGTACTTCGTGCGAAGAACGAGAATATATTGGTATTGATCCTGAATATACCGTTATAAAAAATCTTGAAAGGATGAGTGTTGATCTTGGAATAGAAAATAGAATAAAACTATTCAATTTGTCATATGAAAATTTTGAATATAATAAAGAGTCTATAGATTTAATTTTAACTTCACCACCATATTATGATCTAGAGCACTACAATCAAAACGATCCAGAACAAAGTAATATTAAATATAAAACTTATGAAGAATGGAAAAACGGATTTCTATCTAACCTAATAGAAAAATCTTATAGTTTACTAAAAAACAAATGTTATTTTTGTATTAATTTAAAAAATACAGAATATCCAATTGCAGATGATTTTTTTCAACTATCTTGTAAACTATTTGATCATATAACTACATATAGAATTGAATTTGAATCCGGCGCCATAAAAAATAACGAATATAGATATGAACAGTTATTTATTTTTAAAAAAGGAAGTTAAAATGGAAAGAAAAGTATTTAATTTTAATTCTATAATTTTAAAAGAAAAAACAATTGAGAAGTATGGATATGATCCTGATAAGTTTGGTAAATCTTCTTCTAAATTTGTTGTAGCTACTTGTAGATTCTGCGGTAAAGATTCTAATATTAGAAAAGGATTTTTTAATAAGTCAGGGTCTGCTTGTCATAAGTTATGTAAGATTGAAGAGCAGAAACTAAACTCCCCATTTAAAAGTAAAGAAACTCGTGAGAAGGCATTAAATACAATTAAAGAAAGATATGGGGATAGCAGAGAGTCTATAAAGGAAAAGATTTCTATTTCTAAAAAAAATAGTAATGAAAAAACAAAGCAAACTTGTTTGGAAAAATATGGTGTGGAAAATGTTTTTCAAGCAAAAGAAGTTAGAAAGAAAATTAAAGAAACAAACTTAGAAAGATATGGATTTGAAAATCCAATGAAAAATATTGATATTGCAAAAAAGGTAAAAAATACAAATCTAGAAAGATACGGGGTTGATAATCCTTTAAAAAGAGAAGACATTAAAGAAAAAATAAAAGAAATGAATATAGAAATGCATAATGATTCTAATATAAATAAATTTGATTTTTTTATACAAAAAACAAAGGTTTCTTGTAGTAAGAATATATCTGGTGGAGAAAATGAAAATCATTTATTATGCAATGAATTAAATGGTAATAATTTTTGGGATCTTTTAAAACAGGGATTACCACTAAAAGAAGTTTGTAAGCGATTGAATTTAAACTATCAGTCATGTACTTCTGTTTTACTGAAAGATGAGTATCGTGAAAAATACTATTCTAACTATACATTTCCTAAAGCACAAATTCAAAAAAAGATATATGATTTATTGGTTTCTTATGGGTTTAGTGTTTTAATGAATGATAAAAGTGTTATCAGTCCTTTGGAATTAGATATTTATATTCCTGAAAAAAAATTTGCAATTGAATTTAATGGATCTTATTCTCATTCTGAAGCTGCTTTAGACACAACTGAATCTAGAATGAAACATAAGGGGAAGCTTGATTTATGTAGAAAAAATGGTGTTTATTTATTTAATATATTTGAGCATCAGTGGATTGCTCGTGAAAAACAATTTTTGAATTTTATTAAAACTATTTTAGGTTTAAATTCAATAAAGATTGCAGCAAGGAAATGTGTTGTTGCAAATTATAGCAGTAAAGAATTTATAGACGAAAATCATATTCAGGGATGGGGTGCGAGAACTATTCAATGTTTTAATTTAATATATAACAATGAAATAGTTGGATCTATGACAGCTAGTCCTCATCATAGACAAAATGTTGAGGATGGGGTTATTGTTTTAAATCGACTTTGTTTTAAGGATGGATATAGTATTCAGGGTGGTGCAAGTAGATTATTTAGTGCGTTTTGTATTTGGGCTAAGAATAAAGGTTATACAAAAATATTAAGCTGGAGTGATAATTGTTGGACTGAGGGAAAGATTTATGAAATTTTAGGATTTAAATTTAAAGAAGAATATAAACCAGACTATTTTTATTGGGACCCTAAAGGTGATTGTTATAGATCAAAACAATCTCAAAGGAAGGTTTCAAATGGATGTCCTCCAGAAATTACAGAGAGAGATTGGTGTTATAGTCATGAACTATATAGGATATATGATTGTGGTAAAAAGCTTTTTGAATATACATTATAAATCGTATATTATATCATATATCTTTGAGAGAAACTATATGTCTAAAAGTTTTTTTAATTTAAAAGTCTTTAAAAAAAAAGATAAAGAAGACAAAGATAAAAATTCTAAAAAAGAAGATCTTAGTCATAAAAAATCATGTTGTTTTGTTAAGAGAGAAGAGACTTTTTCAAAAAACAAATAAATTACATTAAATTGTGTTGGTTTATTTTTATTTTAAATAATAATTTAATATACAAATAGGACTATTTTAGTCCTATTTTTTATTTTTACATCAATATTATTTTTAAAAGGATTCTCTTTAGAATAAACGGAACTAAAAAATGTATTTAAAAAAACAAAAGTTTGGCCTTGGGGTTTTTGTATGGCAAAAATAAATTCTATAAAAATTGTTGTGGCAGAAGATGATGAGGATGATAAGTCTTTTATAATTGATGCTTTTAAAAACCTAAATCTAATAGATAGTGTTAAATTTGTTGAAAATGGAGAGGAACTTATTAAGTATTTAAAGAAGACAGAAAGGTATCCTGATATTATTTTTCTAGATTTAAATATGCCAATACTAAATGGTATTCAATCTTTAAAAATAATAAAGAATGATATAGATTTTAAAAAAATACCAATAATAATTCTTACAACATCAAAAGATCAAGAAGATATTGACAAAACATACGGATCTGGAATTAGTGCTTATATTGTAAAACCATTTTCATTTGAAGATCTTTTAATGGTTGTAAGAGAAACTACAAACTATTATTTTAACACTGTAACACTTCCATATAGATATGAAGAGTAAAAATGATACGAAAGTCCCAAAGAACAACTCCAAATCTAGAAAATTTAACTGACGAAGAATTAAAACCAAATAAATATGAGGTCTATGATTATAACCCGGGAAGAAGCCGTGAATGGATGGGTGTTGTTAATAGCTATAGGTATATTGAAGATATAAGAGTTGGAATGAGTGAGCTTTTTAGTAATGCAAAAAGCTGTTTATTAGATCTTCCTAAAACAAGGAAAAAAATATATGAATTAGAGTCAATTTTTTTTAATTTCTTAAATTCTGAGGTTAAGAAACCAATAGAACAAATTCCATACCCCAAAGGACAATCAGACGAGAATACTCCAACAAGATTAATTAGATCATTTATTGAATTACCAATTCCAGTTTTAGAATTAATTCAACATATGAATTATGTACTTTCAAACTTTATGAACAAATCAACTGCCGAAAAATATAGTAATTTTTTTAGAGATGAAATCAGAGATACTTTTGAAAAAGAACTATTTTCTCTTGGGAAAAAAGATTTGGATTTGGATGAAGAATTGGATTTTGGTGAAGATTCTGATGTTGGGGGAGAGCAAATAATGGGGGAAGCAGACAAAAAATTTAATTTGAAAAAAACTGCAAATAAAATTGAAACATTGATAAGTATAAATTCTATTTCAAATGAATCGGATTTTTTAATTGATTTTGAAATAGATCCAAAAATAGATTCTTTTTTTCAAGACTATGGCGAGAAGGGATATAATGAAATTTTAGATACAATAGAATTTTTAAAAAATGAAATAAAAAGAAACTTTCAAGAAATAAATAAAAATGCCCTTACTTACAAAAACGTTTTTTCCAATCCTAAAAAATAAAAAGCAAAGGTTTTTACTGTTTTTTTATTGAAGATATAATAATTGTAATTCTATTTTTGGAAATACTATTTTATGTCTGAATTATTAAAGAGAATTATTGTTGCCCAAATAGATAATGTTCTTATTGAAGATTTAGGTGAGAAAGGTGTTTTTCTAAGAAAAAAGGGAGATTCTAGAGATTTATTATCTCAATATGTTGTTGGAAAAAATAAATTTAAATTTACACTGCAAGATATTTGCTCTTCACGTTCTTTAGATAATTTAATAAAGCGTGGACATTTAAAATTATATGATGAAAATGGTAATGAATTAGGTAATGATGCTGGTGGGGATGCCGAAAAATCTACCAATTTAGCAACACTAAAAGATGTTTATGACAACATTGGTGGAAACAATAGCTCTTCAATAAATGACTTAAATGATGTTACTGTAAATTCGCCAGAAGATGGTGATATTTTAATTTATGGACAATCTTATGATTATGGAATTGAAAGCCAATGGTCTAATATTAATGGATTAGATTATTTTACTGCATTAAATTTTGGTAAAAGTCCAATTAGAATAGAGGTTTCTGATTCTGATTATGTAATTTCTTCAGATCAAAATTTACATATTGTTTACACATCCTTAACAAGAGAAAGAGAAGTTACTCTTCCACCAGCAAATAAAGTAAATCAAACGGTAAGAGTTTATGACGAAAGTGGAAGTTGCAGTCCTGAAAATCATATTGATATTACATCTTCTGGATCTGATGTAATAGAATGTTGTAATAATTATATTATTCAAAATAAATATGGTGTTGTTCTATTTGTTAATAATGGAAATGGTACTTGGAATATTTTATCTTCTGAAAAATATTATTCTGCCGGTATAACAGATATGCCATTATTAACAGATAATGGTGATGGAACTGTTTCTTTAGAAAGAGGAATGTGTAATTTATATACTGATGAATATGGTTTTGGGTCTATTTATCCATTTCATATATTACCTAAAACTTTATCATTAACAAATATGTCAAATAATTATATTGTTGTTAACTATAACAATGATAGTCCAGAATATCAAGTGATAACTGATGTTTCTTTAATTAATGAAACTACAATGATTCCAGTATATACCATTTACAGATATAATCTTAATTTAAATATTTTAAATTGGGATACTTTAGGTATAGCACTCATAAATAAAATACATCAATCTATAGTAAAAACTCAAAGATACAGACTTGAATCAGGATTGTCTTTATCTGAATCAGGAACAAGAAATGTTGTTGTTACATCGGGAATTGTTTGGACCGGTGCAGTAAAGCATACATTGACATCTTTTAACTCTTCTACTGACAATTTATATTTTGTTTATCATTCTGGCGGTGTTTGGCAAGATCCAACTCTTATTAACGAATACAATAATACACAATATGATAATGGCACAAATCTTCAGACTCTTTCTGGGGGAAGATATGCTGTTAATTACATTTATAGATCAGTTGTTGATGAAGAATCTGAATGCTTTCTTGTTTTAGGTAATGGAAACTATAGACTGCTTGATGCACAAGGAAGTTTACCGCCAACAGATTTGCCTTCATCAATAACATCACACTGTGTTTTAGTTGGAAGAATAATAGTAGAGAAAAGTCAAAATGTTGCTTATCAGATAGACAGTATCTTTTCTGCTGCTTTTGCTTTATCAACCAGTGTTGATCACAATGACCTTGTTGGATTACAAGGAGGGGCTGTAGACGAATATTATCATTTAACAAATTCTGAACATTTAGGTCTTACAACTAACTTACAAGATACAATAGAAGGGTTAGGTCTTGATCATACAACACTTGCAAATATTGGAGCGCATACACACGATGAAATTGATCAGCATATAGATTCTGTTTCAAATCCACATTCTACTAGTGATGCGAATTTAATTGTAACAGATGTTACAACAAATAATGTTGGAACTTTAAAACATGGATTTACCCCCAAACTATCTGGTGTAGCAGGGCAATATTTAGATGGGAATGGAAATTGGACAACTCCTAGTGGAATTGCAAATGCTTATATTTCTCAATCATTTGATTTAGAAACCAGTATAAATGTTATTCATAACTTTGGAGCTTATCCGCTAGTTCAAGTTTTAGTTAGTAGTTCTCTTTTTATTCCATTTTCAATTACCCATAATACTGTAAATAATTTTACAGTAACTTTTACATCTCCTATTAGTGGGATTATAATTGCAACTTTAGGAAGTCCACAATTAAATAATTTTATTGTAACTGCCAATGACTATAATGCAACCAATAGTGATTATATAATAGAGGTTACTGGAATTGGGAAAACAATAACATTACCGACAGCACTTGGAATAGAAGCAAAAATATTTATAATTAAAAATAAATCTACAGGTTCTATATTTGTAAACACAACAAGCTCACAATTAATTGATACTCAATTAGCTTTAGAACTTATACCATTGGAATCAGTAAGTTTATACTCTAATGGCACACAATATAATATTATATAAAGGAATAAATTAAACAAAAAAGTATATTAAATATAAACATTTAATAATTTAAAACTATAGGGTGATTTAAAATGTCTTTTTTTAAAGAAGTAAAAATAAATACTGATAATTCAACTGGTGATGCTTTTGGTCGTGTAAGAGTTTCAACACCTAAAACTCTTTTTGATGCAAAACAACTTAGTGATAATGCCCCCTTATTTTGGGAGGATGTACAAATAAGTGGATCAGGAACGACTAGTACTTATTCTTCCGATAGAGCGTCAAGTGTTATAGCTGTTACAAATGTTACAGCAGGAAGAAGGGTTAGACAAACATATCAAAGATTTAATTATCAGCCGGGTAAAAGTACCTTAATATTAATGACTGGCATTTTAAATAAAAGCGGCGGAGGTTCTGGAATAATTAGAAGAATGGGGTATTATGATGATAATAATGGTGTTTTCCTACAAGATAGTTCTGGCACATATTCTGTTGTAAGAAGGACCCATGTTTCTGGAAGCCCAGTAGATACGGTTGTCTCTCAAGCAAGTTGGAATATTGATACTTTAGATGGAAATGGAGATTCTGGGATAACAATAGATTTGACTAAAACAAATATTTTAGTTATTGATTTAGAGTGGCTTGGTGTTGGTAGAGTACGTTTTGGGTTTAATATAGATGGTATTACATATTATTTTCATCAGTTTTTAAATGCAAATAGCTTAGATTCTGTTTATATGAGCACCCCAAACCTTCCTCTTAGATACGAAATAATAAACAGTGGTACTGGAATTGCCTCTGAATTTGAATGTATTTGTACTTCAGTTATATCTGAAGGAGATTTAGATCCACTTGGAATAAACAGATATGCATCTACAGCGGGTACACATGTTGACGCAAATGTTGAAAATATAATTTATGCTATATTGGGAATTAGATTAAAAAGTAATTATTTAAGTACAACAATAAATATAAAAAATATTTCTTTATTTGTCGCAACAGCAGACTCTCTAGAATGGATGTTAATTTTCAATCCTACTGTAGCTGGTGTTTTTACGTATGTTGATGAAACAAATAGTGCTGTTCAGATTGCAAGAGGTGCTTTGGCAAATACAGTAACCGGAGGAATTCAATTTGATGGTGGACATATAAATACAGTTGGATCTAGGTCAGAAAAAACAGATATAGATAGCATTTTAAAATTAGGATCTTCTGTTGCCGGTGTTCAAGATACAATTGTTTTAGCTGTTAGACCTATAGATGGTTCAATAAACATAGATGTTGAAGGCTCCATTTGTTGGAGAGAGTTATTATGATTATAGATAAACCAACAATATTAGATTTCTCAAATTCTCAGCATAATCATTCAGGTGAAGATCAGGGAGGAAAATTAAATTCTTTTGAAAGTATTTCTGGTGTTACATTTGGTGGAAGCGGTTCGTTACAAGATGATCAAATTTTAGTTTATGGTTATGGCTATGGATATGATGGGTGGACAAATGTAAACGCTTTAGATTATTTATCAAATATTTTAGATTTTAGTTTGCAAAATGAGCCAGCATCTTCTGCCCAAGGATTAACTTTACCTATAACATATGTTTCTTCTGGTCCATATACAATTCTTTCTACAGACAAATATATCGTATTTACAACTGGGACATATAATTCTATATTTCCTTCTGCTACTGGTTCTGGAAGATATTTATGGCTAAAAAACATAGGGACTGGGGTTATAAGTTTAATACCAAATGGAAATGACACAATTGATGAAGAAACTGTTCAAGAAATTACAGAAGGTGATGGTGTTCAAATTACAGATATCCTTTCTGGAAAATGGGCTATAATTTAGGAGAAAAAAATGTCTCAATTACAAGGTCCTACAAATATTTTGCTTTATCTTAAAAGATTATTAAAAATGTTAGAAAGTTTAACAGTTGTTGATTCAAGTCAGAGACAAAGAGTTGTTGTAGATTCTGTTGCAACAGTTTCTTCTGCGACTTTAGCGGCAAGTCAATCTATTTATTTATATAGCGGATCACCGTCTTCGTCTGCCTATGCTACACCTGCTGCCGTTCCACCAGTAGGTATTCAATATGGTGGTGTAGTTCATGAGGTTAATTTCCCGGTAGATCAAAGATGGGAAATGATTGATAGAAGTAGAATAAATTTTACATTAACATGTAGGGGAAAAATTTCCTAGGGAAAAAATATGCCATCACTAACAACATCATTGGTAGAAAAGCTAGACATTCCTGTTTGGGAATGGATGAGATTTACTCCAGTAGCCTCATCTGCATTATCAAGTTTTACAACAAGTAAAACAAAAACAGATAGATATATTTATGCAAACTTTGGAGCATCATCATTCTGGAGATATGATACAATTTCAGATTCATGGCAAGAATTAGCATCTCCAATACAATCAATAGGTGTTGTTACTGGAAACATTTGTCATTTAAAACAAAAAAGTTATGGCGGATTTATTGCTCAAGTAATAGGAACTCATGCAATTGGTGCATCTACCCTGAAGTGTGCGGGGTTGGGTGGAAATTTTTTAGTTGGAAAAACCGTAAGGGTAATTTCTGGAGCAGGTAAAGGTCAGGAACGAACAATATCATCAGTAACAACAGAAACCATTCATGATTCTGGAGGAGCCTCTTCAGGAACAACCGGAACATTAGTTGATTCGGCAAAATCATGGACAATAAACCAATACCGTGGTTATCAAATAAATATAGACAATATGTCAGCTAGCGGTTCGACAGTAAAAAGAGTTATATTATATAATAATGCAACTACAATTACATTCGCAGATACAGCTTGGTTTCCGGTAAAAATAAGATCTTCAGGATTATCACCTTCAAGCATAGCTGCCGGAGCAAATTATACTATTGAAAGTACAACTTTTGCTGTTAGTTCTCCATGGACAGTTGCATTAGATGAAACATCTAATGTTATGTTTGTCGGAGAAGAAGTATATTGTATATCATCTAGTACATCAAACTATTTTTACATATATCAAGTATATTCTACTTTAGAAGATTGTTGGTATTATTTGTCTCAAAGCGGATTACAGCTTATCGTATCTCTTGGCACTGATACTAATCTAGAGTGTATTGATGAATCTACTGGGGTTTTAGACACAGGAACGGCTACTATTGCCTCTACGGTATCAACAGTTGTTGATAGTGGAAAGTCATGGACAACAAATAGATGGGCTAACTATAGGGTTAGAATTACTGCTGGAACGGCTTTAGGTGAAAATGCGGTTATATTATCAAATGATGGAACTACATTAACAACACTAACTCCATTTTTAGTTGCTCCAGATGCTACGAGTACTTATGAAATAATTCCTGATTCTGATAAAAATTATTGGATGAATGCTGGTGCTGGTAATATTTCTCAATACTCAAAAGAGATAGATAATTGGAGTTGGGGGAGAATATATGATAGTGGTGTTGCCAATATAGGAAGTGCCTCTTTTGGAGGTCAAGGAGTAATTGCTTTATCTTCGATTACTAGATCTGGAGTAACTGCAACTGCTACAACCGTTTTAAATCACAACTTTAAAGTTGGAGATTCGGTAACAATTGCTGGTGCAACTCATGCAAATTACAATGGAGCATTTGCAGTTGTTTCTGTTCCTTCACTAACAACGTTTACATATACTATGATTGGAGATCCGGGGGCTAATGCCACGCTTCTTTCTGCTGTATCAAGTACTGTAATTCCAGATTCTTCAAAAAACTGGGTAGTAAATTCATTGGCTGGAAAAATAATAATATATTATACAGGAGCAACTTCACTACAGACTAATAGTGCTAGGACTATTATCTCTAATACTGCAAATACAATTACTGTAACACAGGCAGTAGGTGCTGGTGGTGCAAATGGCGCTTCAAGATATGTAATTACAGATGGTCTTGGGTTTGGATATGCCTCATATGGAACCTGTAGTGGTGCTGGAACGTCAACAACCCTCAATGATGCTGCACAGTCATGGTCTACGAACCAATATGTTGGACATAGAGTAAGGGTTATTTCTGGAACTGGTTCTAATGAAATGACAATTACTGCAAATACAGCCACATCACTTACCTTTGCTGGAGGTTCTGCAACTGACACCACTTCAAGATATGTAATTTATGGAGTATCTCCTCGTTCGGTAGGGTTTAGTTTTATTTGGGCGGATAATGCCACTTACCCAACAAGTGCTGCTGAATCGAAAGGTAGGTATATATATTCTTTCCGTGGAGGAACTATTCCCGGAATTGATAGATATGACATATCTTCTATGCAGTGGTTTCCATTACAGCCAATACCCTCTGTTGGTCAATTTACCACCGGAAGTCAATATACGTATGATGGAGTAAATACTATCTATATGGAAAAAGATAGTACACAAAGAATGTTTAGATACAATATTGGTGATAACAGTATTGAACCAACTGGAACTGCCCCATTCCCGGGAGCAACTGCTGTTGCTATGAATAGATTTGAAATAATAAATGTTAATGGTTTAATATATCTATATTTCAATAGACATTCGTCTCAGGAATTTTTTAGATGTTTACAGTGGTGGTAATTTTATGGAGACTTTATGACATATTATATAAAGATTAATAAAATTAAATTTGGTCAAGATACTTTCATTTCTCCTGATTTAAGTAAGTATGATAGAATATATATACAACAAGTTATCGGTCCAGAAGAGTTATCTTTTTTGTGTATATTTGAAATGATCGCTCCATTTCCAAATTTAATAAATGATTTTCCAGAAAACACTATAACTTTCTTAACGCAACAGGAGGCTGTTGATTTTGCTAATCAGTTATTTCCTCCTCGCTTTGAATTTAATGAAATGATAAAAACATCTTATTTTTCTTGGGAAATAAAACAAGACGGAACATTAGAACAGCCATCTTTTAATAGTCCAAAATTAACTTCTGTGGAAGAACAGATTTTAAACAATAGAGATGAAATTTTTATTACGGCAGTAAATTACATAAAATCCAATCCAACTGTAACCGATGCGGAAATTTTACAAATTATTCCAGACACAGGAATAGTTAGAGTTCAACTACTTCTAGGTTCATATATTTTTAATGCTTATAGTAAGGGAATTATACTACATCCGTCTTGGGATTGTCTGAAAGAGCTAATATTAAACAATACAATTGAGGAGTTAAAAAGATTAGAAGTTTAAAATTTAATATTTTTTATATATATGTAAATTCTTTTAGAATCTATTTCCCGATTATTCTCTAGTATAATAAATCCAGTTTCTATAAGGGATTTTTTTTCACAATTGTATTTTTCAAAATTTGTTATATATTCTTTTTTTAAAAGAATTTTAGGCAATGTTACAGTATATTTTTCCTCATTATTAAATAGGGCAATGCACTTTTTTTCAGTATCAAAATATTGAAAACCAATAAATTCAAATTTTTGGAATTCAATTTCCATGAAATATCTCTTATTTAACTTTTATTTCTTGCTCCAAAATAAAATCCTAAAATCATTGTAAGAGAACTATACAGCCATTCTGGAATAGTTATACTTTTCAGCATAAGCAAACCAGAAATTCCTATCAATCCTATGGCCAATAATGCCCTTACAGAGCCTACTGGAAGGAATAAGGGTGGTGCATCTTTTATAAAGATAAAAAGTTTGTCTAAAATAGTTTTTTCTTTAGAAGAGTTATTTTTATTTTCAACTTTTTCTTCATCAATAATTTCATTCATGTTAAAAACCTATCAGAAGAAATTTTACTATTAAAACTATTCTGTTTTTATTTACTTAATTCCTTTCCAAAATCTTTTTTTAATTTAGAAAATACTTCTTCCGTTATTGAAGTTAAATCTTTATTTTCCGGCAAGTATCCATATATTATGTACCAAACATATTCATAAACTGTTTGATATGTTTCCGGATCTCCTAAATGAAATAATTTATGGTGTTTTTTACAAAGCAAAACTACATTTTTAGAATTTATGTATTCTCCAAAAATTCTAGATGTAGCAATTACGTGATGATATTCTCTTCCAAAATCTAAACAACAGGCACATTTGCAATTTTGTCTAATTTTTACTACTTCTTTTATTTCTTTTGGTATTTTTTTTCTTTTCATTTTTAAATTATTAAACACAAATAAAGGTGATACTTCCTATAAGTCGGAATACGATTATATGTAAATAATATTTATAGGACGTGAAAATTCTATGATTGAACTTGATTTCATAAAAGAAATTCCAATAGGAATATATGGAATTTTTTTGTTTTTATATTTGTTTAGTCAGATACTATACTCTATTCTTGAGAAAAACAAACAAAATAAAGTTAAAGATATTATATTAGAAAACTTTCCATTTGTTTCAATATTGGTGCCATTTTACAATGAGGAAGAAAAAGAGTTAGACGAAGCAATACAATCTTTATTGGACTTAGATTATCCAAAGGATAAATACGAAATATTGTTAATGGATGATGGATCTGACAACAATGTTTCTGAATATATTGTCAATAAATATAAAAATGAAATAAAAATATTTTATCAAAAAAATAAAGGTAAAAGAGAAGCACAATATGCCCTAACAAAAGTCAGGGATGATCGTGCCATTTTTTACCTTACAGTTGATAGTGATAGTGTTTTGAATAAGAACTGTTTAAAGGAAATTGTAAAGACAGCAGTTTTATTTCAGTGTGAGGCTGTAACTGGAGGAATTTTAGCGAAAAAACAAAATAATTTTTTAAACAGACTTCTCAGGATACGTTATTGGACAGCAAACTGGCAAGAAAGATTATCTCAAAGTTATTTTAACCAAATTGGATGTTGTTCTGGTCCATGTAGTCTTTGGAATGCTGAAATTTTTGATAAGGTAAGTGACGAATATATATCACAAATGTTTTTAGGGAAAAAATGTACCTATGGTGATGATCGTCATATGACAAATCTTTTCTTAAGAGAAAATTGTAAAATGAAAATGTCAAATATTGCATATTGTTATACAACTACTCCGGAAACTTGGAAAAAATGGATGAAACAACAATTTAGATGGTCCAAATCTTTTTATAGAGAAAGTATTTGGATTACCTTAAACTTAAAAGGAAAAATTTGTTGGTTTTTTATATATCAAAATACTATATCATTTTTGTTACCATTTATCTTACTGTCAAACTTATTTATTTATTTAATATTTTATTCTCCAACAAAATTTGCTATTTTTCTATATTTACTTTCTGTATTTTTATCGGGCTTAATTCGTGGATTATATAGCTTTTTTTGTACTAAAGACCCTACTTATTTTTTGGCTCCAATTTATGGTTTTGTTCACTTTATTATCGTATTTCCAATAAAGATAATGGCCTTGTTTAAACTGAAAGATACAAGTTGGGGGACAAGGTAGTTATATAAAATTTAGAAGTGTAAAAATATATGATTGTACAAAAAAATGCAGTCTTACTTTTAAATGCTGATTATAGTTTTTTAAATACTATAGATATAAAAAAATCTCTTTCTTTATGGGCTCGTGGAAAAGCAAAAATATTAAAATCCGGAAAAAGAATTGTTCATCCAAAGTTAAATATTTCTTTGCCCGAAGTTATGATTTTAATAAATTATGTTCATATACCATATAGGTCTAATCATATCAAACTTTCAAAAGAAACATTAATGTTAAGAGATGGATTTGTTTGTCAATATTCAGGAAGAAGACTTAGAAAATCTGAAATTGAAATAGACCACGTAATTCCTAAATCTCGTGGAGGTAAGGATACTTGGGAAAATCTTGTTGTTTCTTCTTCTGAAATAAATAACTTTAAGGGCAATAAAACCCCAGAAGAGGCTGGAATAAAGTTAATACGAAAACCATTTAGACCTACACTAAAAGATATTATTTCTTATATAAAGAAAGATGAGTGGTGTGAGTATTTAAACGAATAAATATTTTTCATTCGAATAAATTTCTTCTATTATTAGAATTTGTTTTTTTCTATATTGATTCCATATTTTTTTGTTTTCTTTTAAATATTTTTCAAATTCAGAAAAAACATATTCTTTAGAATTTATTAAATAAATAACTTCATCTTTACTAAAAAACATATTTCTCATTAGTCTAACAAATCCTTCATACTCTCCAAAAAAAGCTTTTTTCTCAATTGTCAATTCAAAATATTCTTTTTTTTGATCTTTACTTGAAAGTGATGTTAGTTTTTTATTTTTTTCAAAACAATATTCTGCATAAAATCTATTATTAAATAGCGGATCAAAAACATGAACAATTTCATGGATAATAGTTTTCGTTAATAACATTATTGTATTTGACTTATTAGAAAACATATTCTCAATATCTTCTTGTAATATTTTTGAGTTTTTACCAAATTTACCTAAAATATTTGGTAAATAAATATCTATATAGAAGATGTTGTTTGTTTTTTTAATTGTCGCACAATTGTTATCGCAATTTTTAAAAAAAACTTTAAAAACAACATTTGTTTTTCTTGAACATTTTAAAAACCTTGAAATTCTATATGATAGTGTAAACATTTTTAAATTTTTATTTTTTTTTTCTAGCTTATATTTTATTTTCTCTAAAATACATGATGTTACGTCTTTTGTTAAGGTCCACATATAATCTTTAACGATCATTTATTCCTCAATTTCGCAGGAGAAATTCTTTCCCCTCCATAATATAATTTTTAAATTAGAAATTAAAGATAGCTGACTTGCAAATGGTAAAATATCACTTTCGAACTCAAATGGAACTATAATTAGTTTATATTTTTTTTTATTCTTATTTATGATCTCACTAAAATCAACAAAATATTCATCAAATAACCAATCTATCTTTTTGCTTTTAAAAAACTTTATTAAAGGAAGAGCGTCTTTGATAATAACACAAGGACTTTTTGGAAAATGATATTGAACAAAATGCTCAATTAATATTTTTAAGAAAGAAGAACCTTGCTCTTCGTAAGCAATGTCTAGCTCTTCTTTAGCAATATCTTTATTGTTTGATATGTATAGGTCATAAAGATCATTAACTGATGCGCAAACAGGGGTAAGATTACTCATCTTTTACTCCCCAGAAGTAAGACTATTTATATAGTCAAGCTCCTGTGCAACAAGAATATAAACCATCTCTCTATCGAATCCTTTTTGCTCTAAATTGTCTTTAAAACATTGAAGATATTCGACTTTAGTATTAATATATTCTTCGAAAGAATGTTTGTTTTTCCCTTTTTCTATTTTATTTAAAATTATTTCATTTTCTTTTTTTATTTCAAAAGAAGTTTTTGTATAACTCTTTTCATTTTTTGCTTTTTCGTAAAAAAAGCCAAGCATTTCTTTAGCTAAATTTTCATTAATAAAACATAAAGATTCGTAAATTTCTATAATTTTTTCATTTCCTAAACTAGGAACTATTTGTGTTTTAAATTCTATCCGACTCTGCTCGTCAAAGCCAAACCAAATTGATGGAATGTAAGCAAAATCTTTTTCTAAAAAAAATTCTAGAATTTGTTGAAATTTATTTGAAGGATTCATTTTAGTTCTTCTAATATTTTTTTTCCCGACTCGGTAATTGAGTATACTTTTTTATTTCCAGAAACTTCTAAAACAGTAATATATTCTTCTTTTTTTAAATATTCATTAACACAATCTGGATCTCTTAATTCTTTTGGAGAACTACTAATTTCTTCTAATCTTTTTATTGGGTTTTGAAAAGCAAAGTTACTTGTCATAAGCAGATTTCCTTTTTTATTTTTTCACAAATTATTTTTGAAATATTTTCAAACTCATTATGGTGCAAATGTATTATGTTGTCATTTACTGAAAGATCAATATTCCAAGGCCATTTTGGAACAACCACCAATACATTTTTTCTATTATTTAATACAGGAATTATTGCGTCTGGATCATCTTCAAAATATATGGAATTATCTTCAATTGCTAAATATTTATGTTTAGTATCAACCGTAATAACAGGAGTATCATTCCCCAAAATATCGTGAATAATTTTTTCAACATTTTTTCTAGTTGATCTTGCTGTTATAACAATAACTTCATTCCCAATTCTTTTTTGAAATAGTAAAAAATCATAAATTCCGTCAAAACAATCTGTTTTATATATTCCTCCTAATTCATTTGCAATATAAACCAAATCTTCTGTAAGTTCTTTAGATAAAGAATAACTTTCTATATATGGATCTAATGGTCTTTTATGTTTGTCTTTAAATATAGACTTCCTATAATTTGTTGCATAAGAAATTTTTAAATATTTAATAATAGCCTTCTCATAGCTCACACTGTAATTGTGTAGAACATAATCAAAATCAGTATAGATTTTCATATACATCCTTTATTGTGTAATATTACTTTAGATCTACAATTTTATTTACTGGTAAAACATAAAAATAAATTTTATGATTTTCAATCCAGTCACCATAGTCTCCAGACCTTTCAACCTGACACATTGTTGTTGTAAGGTTTGAGGAAGTAATATTTGACACTATAAAGTTCATGGGATCAAGAACGCTAGACCCTTTTAGGCCAACATCTGAGGATTGTAGTTTTTTATAATTTTCTGTTATTTTATAAGCCAAATTAATTGGCTCATTTTCTTCGTTTAAAATTTTTATTTTTTGTGCAACCTCAATAAGAGCTTCTGAAAAATCCTTCGCCTCAATATGGTAGAAACAATCAGATCTTTGAATTTCACACGGTTCTTGACTCTCGGAAAAAGCTGGCTCAAGTTTAAAAGAACATTCTTCTACAACAAATTTAGAACACTCATCAATTACATGAATTAAAAATTTCATGTTTATTTTTATTCTCCTTTATAATTATACTTTAGTAGGATTATTGTACTCATCAAGATGAAGTTTTTCTTTAAACTTCATTGTATCAGTAAAACTAACATCGTGCAAGTCTGTGGCATCTTTAATTTCTTGTTCTTTGAAAATCAAAGCTTTTTCATAAATATTTCTTGCACCGGCATTAAAAATTTCTATTCGTTCGTCATCATCATTTGCCGATTGAGCCACAGTTAAAAGTTCTTGTAATTTTGGTTCCAAGAACCTAATAACATCTAAAACTATATGTTCACCATTAATTTTACTTGAGGATACTTGATACTCTTCTACTTCTCCCTTTAAACAATCAACATAACTAATGTTTTCATTTTCCGACTTATTCTTACAATAATTTTTAAACTCTTCGTCACTTGACATTAAAAAAGCATCTATAAAAAGCTCATCTAAATTCCATACTAAATCTTTTATTTTTTCAAGAAATACTTCGCCACTCTTCTTGTCTATTATTTTCTCGAAAAGAGGATGTTCCTGAACTGCGAATAGAACATCAAGTTCTCCTGCGGTCAACCTACTTAGGCCATTTTTGTCCATTATCCAAGATGAAATTTTCATTGAATCCAACCTTGTGGATGAATGTTTACTCCACCTTTTTTTAGCCCTTTCTCTTTGTTTTTCACTAAAAGCTCTTTCTCCCAATTCTTCTCTTTCTTTTTTTATTTTTGTTTTTGCTGTTTCACTTTGATAGTCACTATATCCTTCTTTTCCCTTTTCCTTTTTTAATCTTTTATGTCTATCTTTTCCACCATATTCATAGGAGCCTTCTTCTTTTGTTTTCTTTTTGTGTTTATCTTTTTTTACCCATTCTAAATTTTCTTTTGTATCAGTTCCCTTTTTCCATCTAGGAATTTTGTGATCTAACTCATAATGACCCTTGCCTTTTGGTTTGTCAGGAATTTCTTTTGCTTTTATTCTAGGTCTTCCAGATATCTTAGAATATGAACTAATAACTTTTTTTTTACCGCTTTCAGTTAGTTTTAACAAAACACTTAAGCTAGAAGTTGTTGGTGGTATAGATCTATTCACTGGTTCTAAAGTTGTATTTTCTTGAATCCCGTTAGAAACCATTGTTTCTAAAAATTGTTGAAATTCTCCAGTATCTATTTCTTCAGAAGAATACCAATATTCATCTAAAACATCTTTTTCTTTTTGTTCCCAATATTTATCATCTTTTTTTAATAAGTGGGGGTTTGCATAAACATATAAAGGAATAAAGTCTTTTACATGCTCAAGAATGCTAGATACTTTTACACTCTCTTCGTTAACTATGTTTTCTTCTAAATTGTTTGGGTTGTAAACAACGTCTTCCGGCAACGTTGCATCTGCATTTGTGTTATCTGTAACGTCTATTATATTTCTTATATCGTCATCTACAAATAGAACACGTTTTTCGTTTGGAATAAACATACTTTTTGGAAAATCATGTGCAATAACAATCATTTCCTTAAAGTAACCCAATATATTAAATCCCTTTAAAATTTGTATGACTGGCTGATCTTGATATTGAACTCCACTTTTTTCAGAATGACTAATTAAGCCTATCTTTTTATCTTTATAGAATAACCCAGCCAGCATACTACGTACACCATCTTTCAGAACAATTTTTTTACCGTTAGAATCAGTAACAGTGTTTTCTTCAAAAGTAAAAGGCGAATTCATTTCATATGCCTTTTCACCATCCCAAAGTGTTTTATCAGCATCAAATATAAAAACATCATAGTCATCTTGAGTTATTTTTTTATATTTAGATGCATAATAGTTCATACCCATTTCACCAAGAGTTTCAGATATCCTTTCTATAATATTATTGTTTAGTAAAATCCAATTATCAATATTTACATTTGAGTTAAATATAGACTTTAATGCCAATAGAATTTTTGTTTTTTGATTTTTAGAAATATCTATATCTGAATATCTAGGAAGTGCCAGTTGGGCAGCAATTTTTAATTTTTCTTCATTTACATTTTCCGTTAAGCCTATAGAACAATCCAACATCTCTCTTCCTATCTCAGAAAGATATTTGTTGTAAGAATTTATCTCACTAACTACATTTATATTGTGTTCTGGAAGATTTTCTATTTCGTAGTCCCAGTTACTTTCTTTTCCAGCTTTTTTTACTATTCCTTCATGCTGATGAAAATGATTTTCAACATCATGAAAAACCAATCCATATGGTTTGGCATCTACGAAATTTTCATGAGAACTATCGCTGTTATATCTTTTTCTAAGATCTAAAGATTCAGGTTGGTTTATAACACTATATTTTTTTTCGTAATTTTGCATTAAGTTCCAAATATCAGCCACAATTAAAACACTATGTTTTCTTCCAAGTTCCGCCTGCTTTTTAAAACCATCTATGTCTGAAGCTAGGTTTGTAAAAAATTCTTTAGCAGACTCTTTTGTTTTAAATGTAATGTAATTTCTTTGAAGAACTTGACCTATTAAGTCATTTTTAAGTAGGAACGATACCCTATATAGGTTTTCACCCCAAGGAGATAACATAATATCGGCTGTAAGAGGGGAAGAATATTTATCAACAGCGGCCATGGATATTTTTTTATTTTCTTTATCTTCTTCATTTTCAGTATTATAGATATTTATTGTTCCACTATTATTCTGAATATTTATTTCTTGTTTTGACATAAAATTAAATTCTCTTTAAAATGAATCAATATTTACTATAATTCTAATTTTATTCAAATATATCCTTTATAGAGGATATTACAATTTCAGGTCTTACAAAACAGTCTTCGTCAAAATCTTCTTGATGCCATTGGTCAAACTGAAATTTCCTTAAATATTTTCTGTCTTTTACTAAATTAATATTATCCTTATATCCAAAAATATTTGGATCAGATTTTGACCAAATAACAACACCCTTTTTATTTCTATAATTTGCAATATGCTGGAAATAGGAGTCTACAGAAATCCAACTGTCACAATTATCTATTTCAAAACATAATTCTTTAAAGATTTTGTCTAAAATAAATCCACTTATATTATTAAATTTATTTTCTTTAGAAATTCCAACTTGATATATGCTATAGCTTTTAGAAAGTTCGTCTATTACATTTTGCCACCAAGGATAATTCTTAGGATTAGTCTTGTCATTATTTAAAATTGAAGAATATGGCGCTATTAATATTTTTTTCATTATAGATACATCTCCCTGTATGCTTCAACAATACTTCTTTCCCATTTTCTTTTTGCCATCCAAAGATAAATATTATACTGTTCCATATTATTAGTATGTCCACAACCTTCTTCTATTGATATGAGATTAACGCTATTCTTGTAATCTTCAAAAATTTCCAAATGGACAACTGCTATTGTTATTTTTTTATCTTTATATTTTTCTATTATTTCAGGTAAAATATTTAAAAAGGCGACATGATCTCCTTTTCCACCAGTTATATGTATATATTTTTCGTCAGTATCATTATTTAAAAATTTTACTCTATTTAAAAAAATTATTTCATCTTTCACCCAAAAAGATTTATCAGTATGAGATCTAATTCCACCATTTGTATTTTTAAAATGCCAAACCTTAATAGAAGGGTCAATAATTAAATCCCAACCATTTTTAAACATTTCATATGTAAATAGAGTTTCTTCTCTATGACCGACTGGTGATAGATTCATATTATACCCATGATTTCCGGCTTTAACTCTATATAAAAATGTACAATTTAAATGTTCTGTTTTAAATGGATCTTGTTTGTTTATATCATAAACAAACCACTGAGGATTTGGCTTACAGTCAACACAGTCTTCGATTTTTGTATTTAAATTGTTTACATGAGAAAAATTATAACTATCTGGGAATAAAACAAGACTTCCTGCTGCCCCAACATTTTCATCTTTAAAATGTTTTAATAAAGTTTCTAAAACATTTGATTCAGCATAAACGTCATCATCTAATCTCCAAATTAAATCTGTTTTCACCTTTCTTAATGCCATTTCATGATTAAAAACTTGACCATTCCCTCTTGAGTAAACTACTTCCCAAGTTATTCCATTTCTATGGAAAGCATTAAAAAGATTCATATAAACAGATTCTTTTGTTAGATCTCTTTTTTCTCCATCTTCAAATAACATAAAATGATCTGGTTTTACTGTTTGTCCTATAATACTGGCAATAGAAATAGGAAGGGTGTCAAAATACCTGTCCCTTGTTGATATAGTAGCAGTAACCGTTAATTTTTCCGATTTAAAAAACTGATAAACACCTTTTTTGTCACCTATATATAATGGCTCTAAATCAGGATATCTTTCTTTCATTATTTCTGGAGTAAGATCTTCCTGTATATGCTTTTCATATGGATTACCATATAGTTCATCTTGTTTATATTTCCAAGGAACATGAATAAGCCCATTAATAATTCCACTATCTTTTATTTTTTTAATTAGTTTTTTTGAATCTTCAATATTTATATGCTCAAGAACGTCACCTAAAACAACTAAATCATATTTGTTTTTATTAAAATCAAAAGTAACTGCATCTTCGAAATAAACATTGTTATAGATTTCTCTTAAACCATTTTGTATTATATTTGGCTCCCAAACCTCAATTGCATCAACTATCTTATAATTTCTTTTTAAAAGTATTGAATAAATTCCTTCACCAGCACCTATATCTAAAACTTTAAGGTTTTTATCTGGATAATTATTAATTAACCAGCTAATAGAAAGTTCTCTAAAGAAAGGGTAGCTTCCTCCACCGTGATTTTTATCACTCCCATATTTATTTTTTAATAACTGAGAGTTTTTATCAAAAGATTCTTTATATTCTTTTATTTTTTTTACCGTTTCCCCACCCTTATGGTAAATAGGAAAGCCTCCAACAAAAAATCCCTTATCTTGATTAACAAAGAGTTTTTCATTCTTATATGGAACTTCTACTGTTTTATAGTTGCCATTTTGCGCCTTGATACAAAACTCACAATCTTCACCACCACCTAAACCAAACTCTTCATTTAATGGTCCAAACTTATCAAAAGATTCACGACTTATCATAACACAAAAAAATATTAAAAAATCTTTTCCAGAAAAAAAACAATGGTTTAAAACAGGTCCAGTTACAGCTACATTATCTTCTAAAAAAAACGGAAGTTCTAAGTGCTTTATCCATTTGTTTTTTTCTTGATCCAAAAGGATACAATCATCATTAAGAAGTATTAAAAATTCTCCAGAAGAAATAGATACTCCGTGATTTATTGCGGCTGGATATCCTATTGATTTTTTAAGACATTTAAAATCAAAAACAGTAGGATATTCTTTTTTTTTGTTTTTTAAATAATCTAAAGACTCCTGCGGCGCTCCATTTAAAACTACTATAACTTCTATATTTTCTAAATTTGTAAATTTTATAATACTATCTATACATTTTTTCATACCATCACAATTTGTGTAAGAAGGTATTATTATAGAATATTTTTTGTTCATAGTTATTCCCTTAGTAATTTTTTATATAGATTATAATGCTTGTCTGCCGAGCTTTCCCATGTAAATTTTTTACAAACATTATATCCATTTTCTATCATTTTACTTTTTCTATCTTCCGACATATCCTTTAACCCATAAAGAGTTTTTGAAATTCCCTCAGAAGATAAATCTTCTATTTTTATAGCACAGTTTTCTGTAAGATATTCATTCATACCACCAACAAACGAAGCTATCAATGGAGTTCCACAGGCCAAAAATTCAAGACCAACTAATCCAAATGGCTCGTATATACTTGGAAAAATTCCATAATCAGCACTTTTCATACAATTTATCTTATCTTCACCGGATCTAAACCCTATATATTTGACATTTTTTTTAGATTTTAAAACTTCTGACATAAAAACAAATATATCAGGATTTGAACCAATAAACCCTCCCATTATTATCAAGTCCATATACTCCGGTATATCTGCTCTTAATAAGTTTAAGATGTTCTTCATTAAATCTAATCTTCCACAAAATAAAACTTTTATTTTATTATCTCCATCAAGTTCTATCTTTTTAAAATTAAGATTGTTTATGTAGTTAAAGTCTACACCATGATGAATAACATTATATTTGCCATGAATACATGATTTTTTTCCATCTATTTTATTTAAAAATATTCTTTCATTACTTTTTAAAATTGCTAATTGTTCCAATGCTCCAGCATATTTCATTGTTTCTTTTTCAACACTTTTAGCATCAAAAAAATCTTCCTTATATTTAATTAGTTCTTCTGCCATCATAGAAATACTTAACTGTAAACTAAAAACTGTTTTTATGCTATAGTCAAAATAATCTAAAATAGCCAATGTTAATGGAACTGAAGTCCAATCTTGAAAGTGAATTATATCTGGTTTTTGTATATTTCTTAAAGCAGTAGATATAGATAAAGGAACACTATCTAATACAGATATTATTGGATCTGTAGATTTATATAAGGTTGAGTTTTTGCTTATTGATATTATTTTTATTTTATCATATTGTTTAACTTCGTTTACGTTGCAAATACATATTATTTCTATTTCAATGTCATCATATTTGTCTACTAAAGAATGTATTATTTCTTTTACAGAAGATCCTAATCCACCAAAAGAGTGGTAAATATGATCTCCAATTATATATAATATTTTCATATATCAAAAGCGGCGACCTTGTATGTAGTTGTATTAGTCTGAGAAGTTGTTGCTAAATTATAAAACCTTAAATTTAAATCAGGGTTCGTACCAGACATCCATGCAGTTTGTAGTACGATAAAACTTCCAGACATTTCTAAGGCGCCTGTTATTAACCCACCAACAGATCCATAATAAAATCCAAAAAGAGGTCTTCCGGCTGGAAGTGAATTATAACAAAATATTGACTCATCAAGATATACTCCTATTGCATAGGTATAACATTCTTGATATGTGGTTCTTGGGCGCATACAATAAGTATGATCAGTAAAGACCATCATAAATTGACCAAACCTAGTTGCATAGCTGGAAGCAGCAGCATCCAACTCTTTGTCAAATGTTCCGAAATTTATTCCTTGAAAATTAAAAGTAACAATATCGTTTTTTGCCACTTCTGTTGCTGAATCTGAATTTCCGGGACCTATTGTAAGCATTGTATTTAAATCTAAAGATCTGATTGTAGCGTCTGAGGTTGTGTTTGGAAAAAAAGCAATTAAAGCTCTTTTTTTATTAGTTAATCCAGCTAAACTTATTGTATTTGTTATGCCCGTTGTCGCTGAAATTGCAGCACCAGCATTTATTTGAAATGTAGTTATTACAATATTAGTTGAAGATAAAAACGTTACATTTTCTCTATGATAATCGTCTGGAGTAAAAATTCCTCCAGACTCAAATCTAGCCTTAGGAGATCCTCCGGCTGTTATTCCAATACTATCAGCAGCATTATGAAATATACCAGTGTTTGTGTCTGTTGAAAAATAAATAGAGGGAACACCTGAAGTTCCTTCTATAAATTGTGATACTGTTTGTAAATAAATTTTTGAACCAGATAAATTTACATCTCCTACAGCAGACCCTAATGTTGATCCTCCATATAAATTTACATCCCCCCCATCACCATCTCCAAAACTACCATCAAAATAAGTCCCAGCAGTCCCACCAGTTATTGTAATATCACCCCCATTGGCTGTTGATGAGCTTGTAGTTGATCCTCCATGACCACCTGTAATTACTATTCCTGGTGGCAACCCAGAAGCAGTTCCACTTTTACCGCTTACCGTGAGACCGTATAATAATAAAATATCATTTGCATTAGATGCTTCTTTTGAAAATCTTGCAATAGCAACACCGCTTCTGGTTATATTTAAAGAATCAGCAGCAGATGAAAAAATACCTGTATTTAAATCTCCAGTAAACGTATAAGATGGGGTTCCAGATAATCCAGAACCTGCAATATGCAAACCGCTTGTATATTCATAAAAAGAATTTATTATATTATAAGCAGAGTTTTTCGATGGTGCTATTGTTGTTACAGTGCTCCACGAAGATGCATATGCTGTATCTGAAACATTTGCAGTTCCTGAATAACCAGAGATACCTGAATAACCACTATATCCAGATATACCAGAATCTCCTGAAAACCCGGAAATACCAGAATCACCATTACTTCCCGAAAAACCAGAATACCCTGAGTAACCACTTATTCCATTGGTTCCTGAATAACCCGAATCACCATCTATTCCATTAATTCCTGAATAACCAGAGTATCCTGAGTATCCAGAAGATGTATCTTGAGTTTGATTAATAAATCCTAAAGCTAAAAAATAATCAAGTGAATTTACGTTAGACCACTCACCCTCATATCCATATCCATATGAATATCCGTATAATAAAATGTCTCCTTCTGAAAGAGAATATAAACTAATATCATTAATACTGTCTAATGAAGTTATTGTTTCTCCAGAATAGCCGCTATATCCAGAATATCCGCTAGTCCCTTCTGTTCCTACCGTTCCATTTTGACCACTATAACCAGAATAACCAGAATATCCCGAATAACCAGAATCACCGTCTATTCCTACTGTTCCATTTTGACCACTATATCCAGAATAGCCAGAAACTTGATCTATATTTGATGATATAGTTAATGTGTTTAATGTATCGTTATATTCTATTGATATATTATTTCCCTCAACCAAAAGGGAGCTTATTCTATCGTCTATTTTTTCATTAAAATCAGTAATTGATTCTGATGTATGGGTATGATCTGATCTTGAAACATTTGTTGATATTCCATTATTGTCAAAATTTGCTTTTAATATAGCTCCACTATCTACTTTTAATCCATCACCGACAATATATGTTGTTGGTCCTCCCTTTAATGAAGTAGATGAATTTTTTCTTGCACTTGCTAAAGATTCTGATTTTGCTGGAGAAATATTTGAAATTCTATTATTATTTTCATCATATAAATACAAGGTTTCTTCTTGTATAAGTGTATCTAAATTTCTAGACATACTTATTTGTTCTAAAGTTCTTAATTTTTTACCATAAATATTTGGTGCTAATAGGTCTATTCTATCTCCAATATTTTTAATTAAAATATCAAGATCTTTAATATATACATTGTTCTTTCTGGCTTCAATTATTCTTTTTATAGATTTAGACATCTAAAAACAACCCCTAGATAATTAAATCAAAATAGTCTAATGTATTATATTTTATACCATAACCATAGCTATAATTTTTATTAAAAATGTCATCAAAACTATATCCATACCCATAATCAAAGGATATTCTTTCCGTATTTATCATAAGATTTTTTATTAATAAAGTAAGGAATATTTTTGAAGATTGATTTAAAATATCTATAAGGTCTATTTTATTTTGAATAGTTAATTTTTCACCAACACTTTCGTCATTTATCGACCTAATTTCCAAACTACTCCACCCAGTTTCGGGGTTAAATAGAATTGGATTAATTTTTTTTAATATTTCATATGGACCCAAATTAACTAGTATTGTTTCTACAAACTGTCTAATCGCAAAACCACCTACATTGTTAAAGCTTTTAGGTGTTGGGAAAGATAGTACAATATTCCAAAAATCACTTTTTCTATTTAAAATGTCTGATAAGTAAATTGCTAGTGCAATTTTTTCTAGATCTTTTGGTAATCCAAAATTTAAACCAAGATTTGTGTTTAACATTTCAAAAATTATTATCCACCTTTTTTAGATTAAAAGGTTTTTGATGTTTTTTTTTATTCAAATATTCGTATATTTTTTTATTATGTCTAGCATCATCTAAAGCGTTGTGTTCCCCCTCTTCTTGTTCTGGGACACTACTAACATTTAAATCATGTTTTAATTGTTGCAAATCATATGTCCACATTGGAAAACCCTTTGGTAAATCCATCATAGTTCCAAAGAGTTGGCAAAAAACAACCCAATCATAAGATCCATAATTTGTTACAAAAATAGGACTATCGTCTTTTGATATAAATTTCAATATTTCATTGGCTATTTGTTGATTTGATTTTCTATTGTTTTTAGAAACATTTAATTTTGATATTACGTTTTCTTTAACCCAATCAGATGCTGAACTTTCGTCAAATTCATTAGAAACAGAATAATATTCTCTTTCATCGTCAGAGACAATCCCTATCGAAATAAATTGAATTGGTTTTTTGGGTCCGCTTTCTATAAATTCTGTATCAAAAAAATAAATGCTCATATTTTATGCCTTTATTTTATACCAATTATTTTCTGAAATTTTATTTTGTGGCACATACTTTTCTTTTATTTCATTTATCATACTTTCTCTTTCTATATCAGAAATTTCATTTCCCTTTCTGTTTATAAATGGTCTAATTATCTTGAACTTTTCCTCTTTTAACATTTGATCAATAAAAGAGTTTTCCGTATTTTCAGCCCTAGACTCATCATCTGGATCTCCATCTTTTGATGTCATTTTTACAGTATGTTCTGCCTCATGTGCGATAACAGATCCCATCGCAAGTTTTAAAACCTCATCATACATAGTTAAAACCAAATCCCCTAACCCAGAGGATATAGCTCCAGCTTCAACTTGTGACATAAGTTCTTCTGTTGTTGTTGCTATTTTTAATGGATTTACACGAAAGGCTATTGCACCTTTATTGAATTCCTCTTCTAATTTTTTTATAATTTCAATAGCATCTGATTCCTTTATTTCGTCAGGATACCCGCTTAATTCATTTATTATTTTTATCTTTGCTAGTTTTGATTGTAGCTCAGTTTCAACTATTCCATATGGTCCTGATTCACCAGAACTCATTATATATATAGTTTTATTTAAAACAGGAGCAAACTTACTAGCATCGTTTATTGCTTCATTTACAATTTTAGAGTCGAAATTATTTTCTAATTTTGCAGAATCATTAATTGGTCCGTATTCTGTTTTTGTTAAATCATCATTTCCAGTAATATGGTTTATTAATTCTTGCTTACTTACCATATTTTCTTGATATTGAGATTCTTTTTTAAAAATAAAATTTCTTGCTTGTTTCTCCAAATCATCATCTAGTTCTTCTCTATATATTTTTATTGCAATTTCAGGATCTTTTAAAAAGGTTTTTTTGATATAATTAAATTCTATTTCATCTTCTTCCGTGTCTCCCAAATTTCTTTTAATTTCTTCCCAATTTGGATTTTCAGAATTTAATTGTTCGTAAATATTAAATAACCAATTTTCTAGAGAATCACAACATGATTTAAATGACTTTTTAATTCTAAAATTAGATTCTGAAAATATTTCGTTTCCATTATTTTTTAACATTTCATTCTTCATTATTTTATCTTTATTTTCCAACCAAATTGCTTGAAGCTGTTCTCCAGAAAGATCCTTTGTATAAAAATTATTAGACCATTCTCTTCCAACATATTGTTCTAATAGCTTAATTATTGTTTCTGGATCATCTGGAGAAACTACAGTATTTATATCAATAAAATCTTGCATTAAACAATCTCTTGAGAAATAGTAGAAGGATCTGGATGTCTTGTTTCGTCTAATGTTGGAGGTGCGCTTGTCATATTAATAAAATCTGAGGCAACAGAAACTAACCTTATTGCTTCTGCATTAAATCCATTAGAAAGTAAAAAATCTAACGCTTCTAATGCCTGTTGAGCAACCCCCTCATCAATACCGCCAGCTTGGGCTGCAAATTCCCTAATTCTTAATTGATCTTCAGAAATAGTATTAGATTGAGACCTTTTAAACATTAAAAGATTTTTCCTATCTCCATCACTTAGTATTTTTAGCCCCATTATATTTGATGATAAAAATGGTTTATCTTGGGTGTTTGATATATTCATATCCGGGGAATCTCCTTATGTTTCTTTCTTTATTTTTCAAATATGTTACTTCAGAATTTGTATTGTAATAACCCGATTTTGCTTTATCTAAAATATCTAGTTTTTTTTCAAGATATTGTGATCTTTCACGTTTTTTCCTTCTTAAATAAGCTTTATGATTTTCTCTTTCGTTCATTAATCTTTGAATCATTCCTGAAGGAGCTTTTTGTGCTAAAGGTATTATTTTTGTTCCAAACATTTTTTGTTTAATTATAGAATCTATTTCTGATTGTTTCGGAAGAAATTTTATAATTCCAATTTTATCAAATTCTTCGTATGCTATTTCTGGATTATATTCAAATGCCTTTTCCACTGTGCTCTGAACCATTTTACTATTTGGATGTGCTTGTAACCAATATATAAGTGCTGGTAAGTTTTTTTTAACTGCTAAATCATATTCAGAATCAGACTTTAAACCAAATTGTGCCTTAAACCTAACTCCTCTTAATATGTTTTTAGGATTAACAGCAAATCCTTTCATTGGAGAAAGCGGAGTTCTTAAAATTTTATTTTCAATATCATGAATAGCCATTTCTGTTAAATCAAAAATTCTTAATGATTTTGGATCTAAAAGCAATGTGTTTATTGTAAAGTCCCTAGAAAAAACATCTTTATTAATTGGTGTTGGTTCTATTTTTTTTAAAAACAACTCATCAACAATATGAGGAACATTATAGTATGCATTATGAAACTCTACTTTCCTTCCACTTTCTAATGTAATTAAAGCGGTTCCACTACTTTCATAAATAATTGGATCTGGAAGTCCATATTTTGCAGCAACAAAGAAAGCAAGATCAAATGCATTTCCATTTTTTTCTGTTACATCTAAATCAGTTTCCTCATCTACTCCAAAATCAAAAACAATATCTCTAGGAAATCCACCAACAACATATAATGTCATTTTTAATTCATCACATACAGAGATAATTAAATCAAGATCATTTTTTATATTTTTAGGAATCTCTATCATCAAAGATAACCTCATATTCTTTTATATTAATTCTATCCCCAACCTTTATGTCCATTTCCATTGGAACCATATGGTGAGATTCTACGACATATCTTATATTAAAATTACTAGAATAAACTGGGTTAAGTTGATTTTCTTTTAAATAGGAAATTTGTTTTACATTAAAATTTTCATCACAAAACAAAAGAGATATTGGAAAAGAAACATTCTTATTCCAAAAATTATATCTGCCAGATTTTTTAAAATCAAATAAGGCACATTCGTTTTTTTTTAAAGGAGGTTTACACATTAACCCTAACTCTCTAGTTAGGGAAGTGTTTGCCAACAATGTGATCTTAAGTTTTTTCATATTATTTTCTATTATTTAACTCTCTTAAAACTTTAGTAGCAAAGTCTTTAATCTTATGAACTGGAACTGTTGACATTTTGCTTCCAGAAATAACTATATTATGAGAGTTGTCAGTAACCTTTTTTGCAAGATGCAATACTTTAATAAGATCTTCATCAGAATAATCAGACAATGATTTTTCTGTCCCATCTAATTTCTTAGTTGAGATTTTATAATCTTCTATTACTATTGGTTTTATGTTTTTTTTCGCAAATATTTTTTTGTCTATATTTATATATCTTGCACCAAACTTTTGGCTATCATTTACTTTTGCTAAAACATAATCTCCAAAATCATAACTATTTTTTGATATCATTTTTTTAGAAGCTTTTTTTGTTATAGAAAACTTTTCATCGTTTAAAATTGCATCACGAAGAAGTTTTGATCCCCTATCAGTTAATTGATATTTATCCCCTATCCCATTAAGAAAACCTTTAGTTTTCAATATATCTAAAGAGTTTTTATCAATATTACTTCCTATTTGAATAATATTGTCTCCAATAGAAGAAGAGTGAAGCCAAATATCTTTTAAGGCTTTCTTCTCTTCAATATTGCTTTCTTTTGTTCCAAATAAATGTTCTATAATTGGAAAAAGATTAAAAAAATCTTGTGCAATAGTAGGGTTTTTCATTTCTTCAGCGAAAGTAAGTGTTTCTTCACTGTTCTTTCTTATTGGTAAGGGACTCATTTTTTTTCTCCGGTTAGCGTGGAAGTCCACCAGTAAATTGTTTTGAAATATCTGTTGGCGGTGATAATGGATCTGTAAAATTTGTAATATTTTTTATCCATTTTCCTTTTTTGCCATTTATATAAGAATCAAATTTAGAAAAATTCTTCATAAAAGAGTCTTTAGGAACAATCAAATCTCCATTTTCTCTCTTTACTTCAAGTCCTTGATTCTTTAATTGATTTTCCATTTCTAGAATATCTTCTTCTCTAAGATTATTGATCACCTCATTCGTATATCCTTTCTCTCTTAAATAATTAGATATTTTTAACTCTAATTGTTCTTGTGCAATTTTATACCAAGTAAAGTTTTTTGATTTCATTTTTTTATGGTCTTGTTAGATTTGTCATAAAACTAGATCTGTCAGCAATATAATCAGCCCAACTCATAACCCTATATCTCATATCTGAATCTAATCCACTTCCTGTGTTTTCCTGTCCATACCAACCTTCAGTGCCGGGGTTTCTGTTATGAGGCCAAGATCCGTCTGCTTTGTTTTTGTTTCTATTTTTTTCTGGATTATACCTTGGTTGTTTTTTTACTCTTCCTCTTTCTGTATACACATTAGAAGGTTGTATTGCCTCTCCACTATCTCCATCTACTTTAACTCTAACAAACTCAACCCCACCAGAAGGTTTCTTTTTTTTAATAATTTTATATTTAAAATTCTTTTTTTGTTTTTGATGGTCAAATTCTTCTCGAAAACCATCCTCTATTCTATTCCATGGAATAACTCTTTCATCATCACTTAGATCCAATCTACCCCAAGGCTGATTTGCAGGATTAATTCCAGAAAGATTTGGATTAGAAATACTAGCAGATTCTTTTACAAAACCTTCATTTCTAGCTCTTTTTTTCCTAACACGAGATTTTTTATTTTTATATACTTTTCTTTTATATGGATCATTGGTATTGTGACAGTTATTGCATCTATAAATCTCTTCGCCTGAATCCAAAAACCTTCCCTGAAATTCAAAATTTTCCAACTTGCTTTTACAGATTGGACAAATTTCAGGACGAACAACGGTTGATGTTGGATTTTCTGGTTGTTTTATATCTTGAGGAAGATATTCAGAATCAAAATTTCTAATTTTTGTATCCTGAATAAAATTACCACCTAAACCATCACTTCCAATAAATTCTTGCGCTAACTTATATTTCCACATACCATTACCTCTCTTTTGTTATACCTTAATTCTAATAAAAGCAAGGAAAGACCTTGTAAAAAAAAAATACCCTCTTACCAAATAAGATAAGAGGGTTCGTTGTGTATATTGTTGTTTTTTTAAATAGAATCTAAAATTTTCTTAGATCTATTCTTACCTAATATCTCTACTACTTTACTTTCATTTATAGGTAATTTTAAATCCTTTTCATTCTTTATGTTGTTGTCATAAAGTTTTTTAGCAAAAGCCCTGCCTATTCCATCTATCTTTACTAAATCAATCATTTCAATACCAACACCATATTTCAACCTAGATCCCAATATATCCCATTCATTGCCCCAACCAAACCCGTCGCACTTTCCAGCACCGTTTACATGTTTTCCTATCTGATCGTCAATTTGCTTCATTGTTTGTATTATTCTTTCACAATCTTTTGTTATGTTGTAACTTATTGACATAAGTTCTGGACTAGAATCTTCTCCATTTAATATTTCAGAAAAAGCTGCAACATATTTTAGATGAGGATTTGTAAGAGGATCTTTTCCTAATCTAACTCCAATTTGCTTTACAGATTCACAATCAGCTTCTCTCTTCGATATATAGATTGCGTTTGATGGCGCTTGAAAATCCTTTTCACCGTCAGTTCCTTTGAACCAAGTTTTTCCCCACTGAAAGCACTCGGCAAATGCACTAGCAACATTTAGATTTATTATAGTAGAAACATCTGGTTTTGAACAGTTTTTAGGAGGGTTTATATACTTTATTCTAGAAAAGTTTTTAAACCAATCAGAAACATCAAGTGGCGACATATACATTCTTGCTGTAATTTCACCAAGTTTTGTTTGTACATACTCTCCTGTATTTTTATCTACCTTAATCATTCCTCTTCCACAAAGATTGTCTAAAACTTTTTGTGCATTTTGTTGGTTTATTTGAGAGTTTTGAATTGAAGCTAATGTTTTGTTATACCATTTCAATAAATCGTTACAGTTTTTTATATTGCCATTAACGATGTAAGATAATATATGAAAACAAAGAGTATTCACATCGTTTAATGTAGAAAGTACTTTATATCCTTTGAAAATTCTTTCTTCTTCTTGATTTTTTTTTCTTTTCTCACATAAAATAATTGCGTCTCCTTCAGATGAATAACCAGCCCTTCCTGCTCTGCCCATAGATTGATGAATATTTGCTGGCTCCATCGGAGTTAAGCCAAAAGCTGTGTGAGAAATAATAACATATCTAGCAGGTGTGTTACAATTATGAACAAGTATGTTGTTTGCATAATAATGTCTATATTCTTCAGAAACAGGATCTTGTATATCTAGATCGTAAACCTTTGTTTTTAATTTATATTTTTCAATGTTTTTTATTTTATATTTTTCAATCATTTTATTTTGTTTTTTAATATTGAATTCTTTATCAGGGATAAAATTACAATTTTCTATTAAATACTTACATAGTTGTGTTTTGTTGTCAGTAGGTGCATTAATAATAAAGTCTTTTGTTTTATAGTGCTTTCTTTTTCTTCCCATAAACTTTTTTTCTTCAATATCAAAAATACAGTTTAGATAATTATTTCTTATTGGAAGACGTTTTAATTTATTATCTTTTAATACTTCAGTAAGCATTATTGGCAAATTTGAAGCTTTGTTTATAAAATCAATCATAAATGTATGTGATCTTTTTGAATGAAAGAAACCAAAGTTAAAATAAGAATTATCTTTTTTTAATCTTTTAAAAGAACCATAATACCTTCTTTTTAATTTATCAATTTTTTCTTTATGAAACATATATTTCATAATATTTTCATAGAAAAATTCTATTGCTTTTCTAGATCCAAAATAAAGTTCATAACATGTTTTTTTACTATTAATTATGTGTCCGTTATATTTTTGTTGTTGTGCTTTTCTACATCTTATTTTTGAAGGTATAGAAAATCTTCTCATTGCCAAAACAAAAAAATTAATTAAATGATATGAAGTATTATAGAAACATATTTTATTATCTTCTATACCTCCATCTGTATCTATAAGTCCAGCTAAAATAGAAAACAGGATCTCTTCTTCACTATAAATCAAATTATAATCTATTTTTTTAGCAGAATTTTCTACATACGAAATGTTTTCTGATAGAAAACTTATAAATTCTTTACCTTTCGATAAAGTTATTTGATAAGTTCCGTATGAATTCTGACTTATATTTGGATATATATTTATTTTTTTAGCTAAATTATAAATATTTTCTCTATATATTTTATTTTCACAAACTATTACCGGATGATACTTTCTATTATTTTCTGAAAACCAACCATCTCCAGAAATAGCACCTATAAAATACGCCTGTTCTATATTAATATTTTTTTGTTCTTTTTTTGGTAAATAACTATTGTTTACAAATAAGTAATCTTTGGTATTTAATTCACATACCTCTTTGTGTTTGTTTCCAACCACAGGAATAACATGTTCACCTGTACACTCTACTGAAAGTCCATTATCTAATGTAATTCTATATATTTCATATTCCTTTTCTTCATGTTCAAGCAACATAACAGATTTTTTAACATTATCTGTTATATCTTCAGAAACAACTCCTGAGCTTATTACTAAATCGTCTTTATTTATATTTTCAATACTTTTTATTTTGTTTTCAAGAATAATTTGTGTATTTGGTGTTAAACATCCCCAAGCAAGAGTTGTTGTTGAAACTAAAACTTTTATTGTTCCATCTTTAAAGTCTTTTTCTATTTTTTTTCTAGACTCACGATCTTCATCTGCATTATGAAAATAAGTTTTTATATTAATAAGATTTAATTGTTTAGATAATTTATGACCAAAATCTTTAGAACCAACAAAAACAAGAACTGATTCTTTTTCATATTTTTGTATTTCTCTAATTGCTGTTTGCAGTCTATTTACTTCCTTTTCAGCATAAGACGCTCCCCTACCACCCTTATTTGTATCTTCAATTAAAGACCATTTTATGTTTAATTTACATGGTCTATAGTTGCTTAATAGGTAAACAGCTTTTTTACCAGTAAGATGTTCTAACCAAGCCTTAAAATCTTCTGCATTTGGAATTGTTGCACTAACAAACAATGCTCTTGCATTTAAATCGTTTTCAAAGTATTGTATAAGACCAACTTCAAGAGCGTCTCCCCTTTCCCTCATTCCAATTAAATGTATTTCATCTCCAATAAAAACAGTATTTTTTAGCCAATCATGTTGTGAATAAAACCTACATTTAGAATTAAACATTTCTGGGGTTAATATTATTATATTTGCTAACAATAATCTTTTCTTTTTTTCTTCAGTAAGTTCAAAATCTCCAGTTTGAATTTCTACTTTATATTTAGAAAAAGTATGAGATGGGTTTGTCCACTCTTCAAATTTTTCATCAGCCAAAGCCTTCATTGGGGCAATATAAAGTGCTCTTTTCCCATGATTTATAATGGCTTCTGAAATAAAATATTCAATACAAATAGTTTTACCACTTGATGTTGGCGCTGCAAGAACTATATTTGTATCATAGTCTTCCAAATATGGAACAAAATCACTTTGAACAGGATTTAAAAATTCAAAAGGAAAATTTAAATATTTTTTTAAATGTTCTGATTTAATGCAAGGGTATGGGGAGTTATGACTCCCCATAGGCTGAACCATTTCTACAGGATAACTTTTAGGCATTTATGTTCCTTGTAATAAATTAACCACAAAAAGAATTGTAGTTTTTTCTTCCAAATAAATCTTTAGGTTTTTCGTTAAAAAACTTCTCAAATAAGGAATCTGGATTAATAGTTTTTGCTATAGCTACCATATCTTCATGATCACGGCTAAGAAATATTTCTCCCGTTTTGAGATTAATAACTATATCTGTTTCTATATATTTTTGTTCTTCATTTTTTTCCAAGTTTTTGTCTTTCTTTTTCAGCCTCAGAATCTGATTGATGCTGAAATTTCTCAGCTTTTTCTTTTATCTCTTCAACCTTAGATCCCATTTCTTTTGAAAGTTGATCAAGTGTTTCTTTGCAACCTTTGCCTTTAAATCCAATGGCTTCAGTTGTCATTTGTCCTGTCTTTAAATCAATTCTAAATTCTATTTCTCTTAGTTGTGACATATTAAAGGTATCCCTTAAATGAATTTTCTTACACGAACAACAACAACATCTTCTTCTACACTATTTTTAGCAACAGACCATCCAAGCTTTTTTGCTGCTTTTATAGCTTGTATTTTCTTAAAATGAGCATGAACTTTTGTTTTTAGTTCTTGAAATTTTAAGTTATTTGCATTTCTATCAGTATGTAAATCTACAGAAAATTCAACATTTTCTCCATGCTTTCTTACATATACAACTGGAGCACCATATGTTTTAATTCCATGTCCAGTAATATTAATTTGTCCTGAAATAATTTTAGCTTGAAGTCCAGCATCAACACAAGCCTCTACTATTGTATCAAAATCATCTGAAGACATTTCAACAGTTTCTCTTCGCCATTCACTCATATTAAATATTCCTTATTTAAATTTCTATTCCAAAAAAACATTCACAGTCATCTTCGTCATCATTTGCTCTTACTGTTTTTTGATCTTTTAAGACATCGTTTTCGCTAATAAGTTTTAGTCCTTCTTCAATTCCTCTTTTTTTTATAAGTTTTAAATCTTCTTGAAAAAATGAGTTTAACTTTGGATTTTCCAAACAAATCAATCTTTCCCCATATGTATTGATTATGTGAGTTGCAATCTCGGTATCAGTTAAGTTTCCATACTGCCTACACCAGTCAATCATTCCACTGTAAGCGTATCTTTCTTGTTGCATTTCATTTCTACAATTTGATTTTATATCCATGTGCATATGATATAGCTCATGCACTAATGTTGCCCTAACTCTAAGAAATTTCCATTCTTTTTCACTAAATCTTTTTGGTCTTTCAAGTAAAAATTCCATCCCTTTCTTGTGGTATATGTCAGTTATATAGAATATTTCTTTAGTATCAAGGTAATAAAAGGCCATGCACGAAAGATACATTTTAGGAGCTTCTAAGTATATTTCTCTCTCTAAAATATCTATTGCTTCAATGGCTTTTTTTGAACAAAATTTTTCAGTATCACTAACAGCATTATTAGTTATTGAGTATATATTTGATTTTAATATGCTTGAACAATTTGTTTTTAATGAAACGTAATTTAGAAGTTCTTTTAAGTGAGGTGACTCATTCATCTTTCTAGTTTCTGAATGTTCTCTTAGCTCAGAAAGAACTGTCGTTGAAATTTTTTTGTGTGTTTTTCTATACTTTAAAGATCTTTCGATATTTGCTACATGCTCAGTTAGAGAGTTTGTCATCCAATAATTTTCCCAATATTTCTTTTTTTATTTCCAAATCGAATTCCTCACCATAACCATACGTGGTTTGACTTAAAACGGTAATGGCCATCTTTCGACTACATTCTTTAAGCGCAAAAACTGTTTTTTCAATAGTTTTGGCCACACTTTCATCGGAAATTTTAGAAGAAGTTCTTACTGGGCTTTTCTTCATTCTTATTTTTATTTGATTCTCAATTTTATTATCTTGAGAAAATTCAGGACTAGCTACTGGCTCTCTTTTTTTTGTAACGAATTCGTTGTCAAAAGACATCAGTCTTTCTTTTATTTTTCTTGTATTTTCTTTAAATTCTTCCTTAAGTTCTCTTAATTCTGGTGTAATTTTCTTTAAAGAACCATATTCTTTTTCAAATCTTTTCGATAGATTGTATAGTCTATTTATCAGACTTATTATTCTATATGGTCTTAATGTTATTTTCTTTGACCCAGACATCATAGGATGAATAAAAAGACATACATTTTTAAAAGAAATATCATCATCTACTTTTAAAAATTTATCTAAAAGATCTATTATTGAAACCAAATGTTCTGAAGTTTCTGGATCATGTAGTTTTGACTCTTTTATTAGTCCAATATAATCTTCACTTGTTGATTTTTTTATTATATTGTCCCATTCGGAAAAAAGACTAATTTTAGACTCTCTATCCAAATTATAAACTATTTTCATTAAATTAAATTTTATTGTATTTGATTGCATTGTCATCAAGAAACTCCATTAACTTCGAAGAGGGTATTGCTGCATTTAGCCCTGAAATATCCTTACCTCTAGAAACTATTGCAGCAGCCATTCCGACTATAGCACCTTTTTCTCTACAAACAACTGGACCCCCACTTGATCCGGGAGATATGTCTGCTGAAACAAAAATATAACTAGAGCCACCCTCCTCAACAACATATTCTCTGTTTGAAGAAATAATTCCATCAGATATTAAATTTTCAAATCCAAGAGGTGTTCCAACAATTATTATCTCATCTCCAGATTTAGTTTCTTGTGAATGAAATGAAAGATAGTTTTCAGAATTATAGTCTTCTTCAATTATTAATAAGGCTATATCCATTTCAGAATCAAATGCATAAATTTTAGAAAAATATTTCCTATTATTAATTTTTATATTTACAACTGGAGTATCAGTATTCCCAGATGGAGAAACGACGTGGAAGCATGTTAATACCATATTTTCATTGACAAAAAATCCACTTCCAATTTCAGACAATTCTCCATCAGTTGAATTTATTGTAACAGAAGAGTTTAATACTTTTTTAAAAAAATTATCTTCAGATTTTTTTGGTTTTTCAAAATTGTTATTTTGATTTAATTCTGTCTCTAATCCTGTTTTTTTAACCTTCCTAGAAGGTTGATTTATTTTTTCTTTGTTTACGTCATAAAATTTTTTTCTAAAATGTTCTTCTTTCCAGTAAGGAAGTTTAGGTCCTTCCATTCCCCACTGGGCATATTTTTGAGGGAAATTTTCATTTCCCTCTACTAAGCTTAATTGTTTATTTGAGTTTATAGAAGAGATTTTTTTATTGTTTTCCTTTCTTTTTTTTCTCTTTCTCTTTTTCTCTTTTAACAATTCAAGTCTTTCCTCAATACTTGGAGCCTCATTTGACTCACTAAAATAATCATTTGCGTGGCTTTGACCAGAACTTGGCTCAAACAATCCGAAACGGGAATCTCCACCCAAATTACCATAAGGTTGAGTTCTAACTTTGCTGCTTAGTTCTCCAGCACCAAAAGGCTCCGCTCCAAATGGAGAAGCCTTTTTGTGCCAGTTTTTATTTTTTTTTAACTCACCAGCCATTTTTCAACGTTTCCATTTTCTCTAATATGTCAGCAATAATTGGCTCTCTAACAATATGCTCTTTTGTAAACTGATGATATCCAACAAAACTTAATGAAGATAAACCCTTTGCAATATAATCAAAACAACATCCCTGTTTTAGGTCTGTTTGTGAACTATCTCCTGTAAGAACTATTTTTGTTCCTTCTCCAATTCTAGAAAGCAACATTTTTATTTGATCATAATTTATATTCTGACATTCATCGGCTGCTATAAAACTATTTTTAAAATTACGTCCACGCATAAATGCAAGTGGACAAACTTCAATTGTTTTTTGTGCTAAATGTTGTTGAATTTCTCTTTCACTTAAATAATCTCCAATAAGATCTAACAATGGAACCAAATATGGATGTACCTTTTCCTGTAATGAACCTGGTAAAAAACCCATTTTTTCACCAGCCGCTTCAATCATAGGTCTTGTTAATATTATTTTTCCTATTTCTCCCTTATACAATGAATCTAAAGCATACATCACTGTAAGAAAAGACTTGGCTGATCCCGCTGGACCACTTAAAAAGGTAATTCTTTTTTCTCCAATTATATCATAAGCCTCTTTTTGAGATTCATTTTTAAATTTAACTAATTTCCTTATATTGTAATGTCCTGTTTTTGTATCACTTTTTTGTTCTTCAACATTTTTTTGATTTCTTCTAGACATAACATCCCCTTAATTTAGTTAGATTTATTTTTCTTTTTCAACATCTATTTTATTTTCAAGACTCTTGTCATCTTTTCTTGCATCTTCTAAATTATAAACTTCATGCCATATTGGTTGAATATTTTTCTTTTTATGTCCTCTAATACTTTCATTGTTTTCTTTTTCTTCTCTATGTCCACCATCCTTACCCTTTTCTAAAAACTGTTCTTCTTGAACCGGAAGCTTCTTATTGGTTCTTCTTTGTTCTAACTGTTTTTCATATAGCTTCCTTTGTTCTCCCCTATTATCCTTAAGGTTTGAATGTGAGCTTTCATCAAACTGTCTATTTGTGAGCATTGTTATATCTTTATCATTTTCCCATCTAGATGGAATTTTATCATTAAGACTTAACAGTTCTTCTATTGTTTTAGAAATAGAATCTTCTGAGTTTGAAATTTTTAAATCTTTAATGTTGATTTGAAATTTGTTAAAATCCATTTTATCTAGCTCCTGTTCTGGCTACTCTTAATTTTGGAAGTCCTATAACCCCATCTCTTCCGAGTGTCATAGCATAGCAAACTCCGCATAAACAGTCACAAAGATCATCATCTGGATAATCTTTTGAATCAGGATTTTTTACAATTGATGGATCTTTTTTACTGTGATCTATAATTATATTTTTTAATTCACCCTGAAGTTCAACGTCGTCACTACATAATTCTATTCTATTGGACATAAACAAATTCCTTGTGTTAGAATAAATATTAAACTTTTGTCTTCCGGCAAATCTTAATTCTAACAGGCTAGAACATTTATATTGAATTTTTTTTCTTTGCTCTCTCGTAAATATTCCGTCAAAAGAAGTACAAACAATATTAAATCTATAAAATAGTGGCAAAATATATTCATCTACTATAAAATCAGGATCTAGCGCAACACCACCCTTTGGCTTTATAAAATAGGAGTAATCTTCTACACAATACTCTATTTTTTGCCTTATTTCACTGTCAAATCTATTTTCAGAATGGGCCAATAAAAAAGCATACCTGTCAGAAGTTTCAGCAGCATCTATGTGTAAATAATATTGGTATGCTGGATTTCCTTTGGATTGCATCACCCTTCCCCTTTCCATTGACAAATCAACTTTTTCGGGAGGGAAGTATAAAGAGTTTACTCTTCTTAAAAATCGAGCACCGTATTCAGTTGCAGCGGATTCAGGGTCTTGTCTAAATTCAGATTCGAGAATACTCTTAGGAACACGAGGATTAATATTCCAAGTTGGAACTTGAAACATTAGTATTGTAGGTTCAACCTTTCCATCTAGGTAAAGATCATAAAACTTACCACTAGGAGTATATGGTGATGAAAGAACAATTTGTCTACCATCTCCAAGCATTTTATAGGTTGCAGAGGACCTAGAAAGAGCACTATATACCTCTTTCCCTGATCCTGATCCATTTGTCTCCACAAAGTGTGCCATTTCGTCATATATAACACAATTATGGTTTAAGATTCCATCGGCAAAAAAAGATTTATCTTTATCGTTTTCAAAAGAAAAATCATAAACAAAATCGCTTTTAATAAAATCACTTTTAATAAATTTTACAAATTTAAATTTATTATTTAATTCAAATTCTTTTTTTGATTCATCAGATAGTAAGTGTAATATTTCTTTTATTAAATTAAAATTATTTCTAGACATTCCATTTTGTTTTTTATTTAATAAATCTCTTATTGAGGAAAGTAAATTATTTCTACTTTTTTTATCTAAAATAAACTTATTTAAAATTATTATGTTTTTAACATCAATAAGAAAGCTATCAGTTAACTTAATACTTTCATATCTTGTATACTTATTCTTAAATTCAAATTTACTATAATTATTTCTTCTTGATGAGAAAAAACCAATTGTATTGTAATATTTTTTGGCGAAAAAATTATACATGGTAACTCTATAAAAATCATTTCCAGATTTTATTTTTTTACAACTTATATTGTTATTTATATCCAATTCATTTAAAAGAAATGATACATCTAATGCCAGCCTTTTCGATATAGTACAATATTGTATGTTTTTTTTCCCTTGAATCCCATCCCCCTCAAACAATGATTTTAGAAATGAAATTATAGTTTCTTTCTTTGATTTAAAAATACATGCAGGTATTATTTTACTTTTTGATAATTTATTTTCGAGTCCAATTGTTTTAGAAAGAAAATATTTTATTTTATCATTGGCAAAATCACAAATATATGCTGTTTTATAGGTTGGTTTAGATGGATCTCTTTTCCTTGTTTTAATTTCAATATCAATATTAAATATTTTTTTTATTTTATTACAATAATCTTTCGCAACATCAAAATCTGTAGTTATAAATTTTATTGAATTTTTAATACTATAGTTTCCTTCAGATATTAGATATCCAAGTATTGAAGCCAAATCATTATCACATTCTTTTGGAAAAGTAATATATGTATCTCTTATTCTATTTTTATAAAAACTTGTATTTTCTTTACCAAATTTCTCAGTATATTCTTTATATGAAATTCCATGACTTTTAATATGGTTATTTGTTATCTGAACATATTTATTTCCACATATTTTACATGTTTCATTTTTCTCATGGTTACTTGTAAAATGTGGAAGGTTTTCTTTAAATTCTTCTGAAAATATAAAATTATCTAAAGAAAATTTACCACAATTAGATGATTTTACTATTGTTGAATTTTCATTTAGATCTTTAACAGTTTTTTCAACTATATTATTTCCTTCTTTAACAAATATTTTATGATCTTTTGTGCAAGAAAGAATTGTTCCATCGGAAAATTTGTAATCATAAATATTGTCTATTCTTTTTATAAAATTTGTAGTTTCATGTATTCCGTTGGCTCCATATAATTTTTCTTTCAATGAGTACGTTCCAACGTCTATATTTTTCAAACCATCTTCAATTCTAAAATATCCATTTTCACCACATATTAAGGAATTACCGTCTAAACAAATCGCACTTTTACCCCTCAATCCTGCTGAGTTAGAAGATCCACTCTTCAAAACAATAGACCCAATCATATGATCTTCAGCAAACTCAGTATTAAAACCAGCCAAATCCTTGTTTGTTAATATGTGTAATTCGTCCTGTGTGTTTTTGCCAATTCTACCATCAAATGCGGGACATTTCCTTATAAATCTTTTTACTTCGGTAAAGATAATGCTTTCAGCCTGTTCGGCAGAAGTTGCTGTATTTATTATATAAATTGGTGAATTTATTTTATAGAATTCTTGTGGATCTTTCAACATAAGAAGCTTGTATGCTTCGTATGAAGAAATTAGTGCTGAGAGATATGACTTTCCAGATCTTCTACCAAGAACAAGTATTAAATCTAAAAACCAAAGAGGGCTAAATGTTTTTTCTTCTTCCGGAACAAATTCTCCCTTTATTTCCCTCTCATATATGTCTTTTCTTTTACTATATTCTTTCTTTCGCCTTTCTTCATTTGAGTATTTTTCATGCCACTTTATTTTTGAATCTTCACCGTAAGTAATCCAAGTTTGTTCTATATCAAAAGAATTTATTATTTTTAAGTCATTATCGTCTATTTTTAAATCTTCATTAAATCTGCTTCCTGCATAAAAAAACTTTACAATGACCCTTTGCCCAGCACTAAGAGATTCTTTTAAAAGTTTTTCAGAAAAGTCTATGATATTTAATGGACTATTGTAGTCCATTGCTTTTTCTTTTTGAACTTGTCTTACACTTATTTTTAAAAGTTCTTCAATGTTTATTTGTTCTTCCCTTCTTTTAGCCATTAGCTTTCATCGCCACCTAAAGTTCTTGTTATAAGATCTTCTAATCTTTTTTGAGCATCTGGCATATCACTAAATTGAGCTAAAACTTGCTTTAAATATCCAGTAATAATACCTTGAACTTGCTGTTTTTGCTCTTCTGGTGTTTTCCCATACCCTATTAAATTCATTTCCATTTCATGAAGATCTTTAAATGCCTTAGAAAGCTTCACAAAAGTTTCACTCATATCTCTTAGACTTTTTTTATCTTCTGCAAGTTTAATATTTTCTGGTTTTGCAGTATATACGTCAGTTATTAATTCAAACAACATTTCCTTTATCAAAGGAATTCTTGCAACATTTACCTTTGATTTTTCCTTTACTCTTTCTTCTAAATCATTTAGTTTTTTTTCTTTGAGTATTAAAAACCCCTTAACAAAAGGTTCTATATGCTCTTTGAAATGTCTCCTTAGAGTATTCTCATTAAATTCTTTTCTAAAATTATTTTTAAAAAATAAAGAAACGGAATCAATATTGTAGTTAGATGAAAAATAAATTTCTGTAGCTTTGTCACACGCAGAATGTTTGCATACAGAGCAATTTGGACTTTTACCTGTAGACTTTTTAGTTTTAGGAATTGTTTCGCAATCTTCTTTACTTTCCTCACAATCATCTTCAAAATTGTCTGACATACCATTTCCTTTTAGAATATAATTGTTGGATTCTCACTTTTTTTACTTACTTTTTTTAATAGTTTTTTTTCAGTTGCTTTTCTTCTATTAAAGTGAGTTATATATTCTATAGGCCATACGCCAAAAAAAAGCTGTTCTGTCTTTTCTTTAGAAGAAACTTTTTGAAAATTTCCACAAGCAACAGATGCTGTGTTAGATAACATTATGTTTTCAACAAGAGGTTCTAATTCATTGTGAATTTGTTCAAGCATAATATTCGTTGGACAAACACGAACAGCAGCAATTCTTTTTAGTGTTTCTAAATTTTTCGGAGAATACATTTTAAAATAATTCTCCAGAGAGTCTAATGAAGCAGAGAGAATTGTTTTTTCAGTAATCCCTTTTAAATCTTCATAAGATGTTGGTGGTCCTTCTTCGTAATATGGCGGAAGATCATCTAAAACATCATTAGCTAACCTTTTACTTATATCTTTTGGACATCCATCTATTTGTAAAAGCTCAGAAATCATTTCTTCATCAAATCCCTGAGAAATATATTTGGTTGCTGCCTCTCTATAGTTATTATAACTATTTAAATCATTTTTACTATTTATTTTTTCAAAAGAATCATAGATGTCCATTTTTTATTTACCTTTTTTTATATTTTTATCCATTTTGTTTTTTTAGAAGAAACAGGTGCCAATTTTAAATCAGAATTAGGAG